>OHFV01000944.1_pt1 | contig 14851 bp, 16 predicted proteins | sample 1567611 | NCBI WGS metagenome assembly OHFV01 (sample SAMEA3879532, study PRJEB24766) | human gut metagenome | biome: human-associated habitat; feature: feces | place: USA | collected 1985/1987
AAAGTGAGGTGACCGTACATGCAGAGTGAAGTGAATCAGGAAGAAAATTTGAATAGAATTATTACGGTTCCTAATCTTCTTTCTTTTTTTCGGCTTTGTCTGATTCCGGTAATTATATGGAGTTATTGTGTAAAGAAAAATCCTCTGTTAGCTGGTGAAATCTTATTGCTGTCTGGTCTTACGGATCTTGCTGATGGATATATCGCAAGAAGATTCCATAGGATTAGTAATTTAGGAAAAATACTTGATCCGGTGGCTGATAAGCTGACACAGGCAGCGATGTTAATCTGTCTGTTTACTCGTTTTCCGCATATGCTTCTTTTAATCGTAATAATGGCAGGTAAGGAGCTGTATATGGTAGTCAGTGGATGTCTTGTGATACGAAAGACAGGAAAAGTACATGGTGCAGACTGGCATGGAAAGATAGTAACCTTTTTATTATATGGAACTGCAGCGGTGCATATTATATGGTTCCAAATTACACCGATGGTATCAGATCTGTTGATTGGTTTGTGCGCTATAATGATGGTCATATCGGTCGCTCTGTATATTATCCAGAATACCAGGACTCTTAAGGGAGAGACTGTATAAGCAATTTTATATTGCAATGACTAGAAAAATATTTAGGAGAAGATAGATATAAACAGTAAGTCAAACACACAAACTATGGAGTCTTTAGTTGGTTTAATAAAATTTTAGATAGAAAATAAATCATTCAATGTCATTTAGATAAGGTTTTTTATGACAAAAAGACAGATTGCTTATCTGCCTTATAATGCAGTATAATGGTAGTCAGACAGTTTTGGATATAAGAGATGATCTTGGAGCAACCATGAATGAATGCAGGGAAGTGACCGAAAAGTACCGCACAGGACGGAGTGCATATTTACGGATCGGACAGTTGTTTATGAGATTGTTTGCAGGACTATTATAGCAGAAAGAAGAGGTGTTCGATATGTGTACAGCAGCAACTTACAAAACAAAAGATTTTTATATGGGCAGAACGCTTGATTATGAATTTTCCTATGGGGAACAGATCACGATAACGCCAAGAAATTACGAATTTGATTTCCGGTTTGCCGGGAAGATAAAAAGCCATTATGCTTTGATCGGAATGGCATTTGTTGCAGAAGGTTATCCGCTTTATTATGATGCTGTTAATGAAAAAGGCCTTGGAATGGCAGGTCTTAATTTTGTCGGCAATGCGGCATATGAAGAGGCTTTGCCGGAAGATGAAACAGAAGTCAGCCAGGTGGCACAGTTCGAGTTCATCCCATGGATCCTTACACAGTGTGCTACTGTAGCAGAGGCGAGAGAGAAGCTGGCAGCAATGAGACTGACAGGTACAGCATTCAGTGAACAGCTGCCGACAGCACAGCTTCACTGGATCATTGCAGACAAAGACTCCTGTATCGTTGTTGAGTCTATGAAAGATGGGCTGCATGTATATGATAATCCGGTAGGAGTGCTTACCAATAATCCACCATTCCCGAGTCAGATGTTTGCACTGAATAATTATGCCGGAGTATCCAGAAAACAGCCGGAGAGTACTTTTGCAGGAGTATTACAGCTTGATGCATATAGCAGAGGAATGGGTGGAATGGGAATACCTGGAGATCTTTCCAGCCAGTCAAGATTTGTGAAAGTTGCCTTTACAAAATTAAATTCGATCTCCGGTGAAGAAGAGGATGAGAGTGTAAGCCAGTTCTTCCATATCTTAGGATCCGTAGATCAGCAGCGTGGATGCTGTGAGGTGACAGAAGGCAAATATGAGATCACGATATACACGTCCTGTTGTAATACAGCAAAAGGTATTTATTATTATACGACTTATGATAATCATCAGATCACAGCGGTTGACATGCATGCGGAAAATCTGGATTCAGATCAGCTGATCTGTTATCCGCTTCTGTCCAAGGGCGAAGTCAGATGGCAGAATAAATAATACGAAAATGCACGGAGAAAGCATAACGCAGAACAACAGGAGGAAAGACCATGAAAGAAGTTAAAACACCGAAAAAACCACTGGCATATTATTATGGGATTGTGTTAATAGTGCTGATCGTATTTAATCTGGTTGTCACACCAATCCTTATGGAGCATCAGGTAAAGGAAACGGATTATGGAACTTTTATGAGCATGATCGAGAAGAAGAATATCGGTGAAGTAGAAGTTAAGGACAATCAGATCATCTTTACAGATAAAGATCAAAAAAATATTTATAAAACAGGTCTGATGAACGATCCGAACCTGACGGACAGGCTATATGAATGTGGAGCAGTATTCGCAAAAGATATCGATAAGCAGATGTCACCGATCATCAGCTTCCTGCTGACCGGGGTTTTGCCATTGATCCTTTTTATCGCACTGGGAAATTATATGGCGAAGAAACTGATGGAGCATGCCGGAGGAAAAAATTCGATGGCTTTTGGAATGGGAAAAAGCAATGCGAAGATTTATGTGCAATCCAGTGAGGGAATCCGTTTTTCAGACGTTGCAGGAGAAGATGAGGCGAAAGAAAACCTTTCAGAGATCGTTGATTATCTTCACAATCCGAAGAAGTATACCGATGTAGGTGCGTCTATGCCAAAAGGTGTCCTTCTTGTAGGACCTCCGGGAACCGGCAAAACAATGCTTGCAAAAGCAGTTGCAGGTGAATCAAATGTACCATTTTTCTCAATGTCCGGATCAGAATTCGTAGAGATGTTTGTCGGTATGGGAGCTTCCAAGGTTCGAGATCTTTTCAGACAGGCAAAGGAAAAGGCACCATGTATCGTGTTTATTGATGAAATTGATGCCATTGGTAAAAAGCGTGACGGACAAATGGGCGGAAATGATGAGAGGGAGCAGACCTTAAATCAGCTTCTTACAGAGATGGATGGATTTGAAGGAAATAATGGTGTCATCATTCTTGCTGCAACGAACCGTCCGGAGTCGTTAGATCCGGCACTTACACGTCCGGGACGTTTTGACAGACGTGTGCCGGTTGAACTGCCGGATCTTGCAGGCCGTGAAGCAATTTTAAAGGTTCATGCAAAGAAGATAAAAGCATCTGATGATGTTGACCTGCATACGATTGCACGTATGGCATCGGGGGCATCCGGTGCGGAGCTTGCCAATATTATAAATGAAGCAGCATTACGTGCTGTCCGTAGTGGAAGGACCGTTGTAAATGAATCTGATCTCGAAGAAAGTATAGAAGTGGTTATTGCAGGATATCAGAAGAAGAATGCGGTTCTTTCAGATCAAGAGAAGAAGGTTGTTGCATATCATGAGATCGGACACGCTCTGGTAGCTGCATTACAGAGTCATTCAGCACCGGTCCAGAAGATTACAATCATCCCGCGTACCTCAGGTGCACTCGGCTACACTATGCAGGTTGAGCAGGGTGATAAATATCTGATGACGAAAAAAGAACTTGAGAATAAGATTGCTACATTTACAGGCGGACGTGCGGCAGAGGAGATCGTATTTGGTGAGATCACGACCGGAGCCTCCAATGATATCGAACAGGCAACAAAAATTGCAAGAGCGATGATCACCCGCTACGGCATGACAGATGAATTCGACATGGTGGCAATGGAAAACGTGACCAACCAGTATCTTGGCGGCGATACGTCTCTTTCCTGTTCCGCAGATACCCAGAAGGAAATTGATGAAAAAGTCGTGCAACTCGTAAAAGCAGAGCATGAAAAAGCAAGAAAAATCCTTGCTGAAAACAGGGAAAAACTGGACGAACTGGCTATGTACCTGTATGAGAAGGAAACAATTACAGGTGACGAATTTATGGATATTTTAGACAGAAAATAATGTAGTTAATTAGATAACCAATTCCACCCAAATATGATGAACAATTTTGGAATGAATTGTATTCATTTTTACAGAAACATTCTAACGAAGAGTATATTCTCATAGGAGATTTTAATACTATCAATAATAGAAACATGGAAGAGTTTAGAAAGATATTATATATTGCATATGATATTTGGTATCAAAAAGGAAACAGAGAACCTTTATCATGTATGCAGAGCCTTTTATCTCATCTGCTTTAGCTGCTTTCACAATAGCAAGTTCAGGATCATCCTTTTTAGGACGACCCTTGCCACATGGATTATCTTTTTTGACCTGCTTATATTCGCTGCAGGCATCATGCCAGATATCTGTTCTGACTTCATCGAGAGCTGTCATAGCCCACTCGACTACGTGAAAGGAATCAACACAATGGGCGCAGTCAGGAGTGTATTCATTTACACACTCTGTGATCCATTTGGCACCATCACCTGTAACAACCTTGATGCTGGATAGCTGCTCTGGAGTAAGCTGTTTATAAAACTTTTCAAGAACGGATTTGCCATGGTCTTCCGATGCCCATACCACTGTGTTGGTATCGTGATTAAAGATTACTGTAATGTACTTGTGACCCTTTTTGTAACTGGTTTCGTCAATGCCGATATTAACCAGACCATCAAGTCTTCTTGAGCGCTCCGGTTCTAAATCATGAAGAGCACGATTGACACAGCGGCCTACAGTTTCCCAGTCCACTCTCATGAAGTATGATGTGGTACTTCTTGGAAGATAGGATGCAAACCATGCAACGGTAAGGTCGAAATCCTTGGTAAATCTACTACCTGGATATGCCCATGGAACTTCGGCAACATATACCCCATGTTCAAGGCAGATGATACGATGCGTCTGGTATTCAACTTCGACCAGAATACCACCCCAGTCCAGCCCCCTCTAAGTGGTTGGTCTGCTGGAATGTTTGTCATAAGCAGGACATGACTTGTGACAGAAAGGGCAGTCATTCTTATGCCATTTATTAGGTCTGGCTTTGATACGGATGTGTTTCACGCCATCCTCATCAGAGTAAAGATTAAAATTTTCTATCAAGAGAATATAGTATTGACAAAATTTTGTGGGGTGGGATAAAATGATGGTAAAAAATTCCAAAACATAACGCATTGGTGCCTTTCGCAGAAAGAAGAAAAATAAACATGAAAAAGAGAACGAACTTGGGAAAAAAGTTAGTAACAATGTTAGTGTCTGTAGGCTTTTTTGCAGTTTTGATTACAGTCTTGAATTTAATGGCATTACAAGCTATTCGAGGAAAGAATAATGTGCTTATAGAACAGTTTGAACAATATGAAGAAGCAGTGGAAAATAATGATACCGCGGTTTTTGAAACAGCAAAAGGAGAAGTGGCAGAAGCCATCAGACATATCAACTACAGAATAAATGGAAGCATCATTTTTGATCTTGCACTTGTGGTAGCTGATATTATTGTAATCGTACTTCTTTCGATTGTTATTAATAAGTCCATTGTTTGTCCAGCAAAAAGAGCAAAGAATGATTTGGATGATATCATTTTAGGTATAGAATCAGGACAGGGTAATCTTACGTTAAGAGTATTTGATGAAACCAGTGATGAAATTGGTCAGCTTGCAAATGGTGTCAACCATTTTATTGAAACATTACAAAATCTTATGGTAAAGATTCAGAGTGTATCAAAAGATATGAAAAAATCTTCCTATCTTGTACAAAATGAGGCGGAATCTTCAAATATGAGTGCATCCAATGTGAGTGCAACATCGGAAGAACTTGCAGCATCCATGGAAGAGGTATCTGCTTCTCTATATGATTTAGCCCAAGGATGTAATAATCTGCTAGAGAAAATGGCAGGCATGAATGAGGATGCTAAGAACTCTGCAATGAAGTTGCAGGAAGTGAAGCTTACTGCAGAAAATAGCTATAAAGAAGCGATTGCATCAAAAGAAAAAACAGTAGAAACATTTGATGGCATTCAAAAGGATGTCGCGGAGGCAGTAGAAGCATCTAAGTCTGTAAATGAAATTGCAAAACTTACAGAAAATATCTTAAATATCGCAGCACAGACAAATCTTCTAGCACTTAATGCATCGATTGAAGCAGCAAGAGCAGGGGAAGCAGGCAGGGGCTTTGCCGTTGTTGCAGATGAAATCAGACAGCTTGCAGATAGTTCACGTGAGACAGCAAACAATATTCAGGAAATCAGTGGAAAAGTTATTGAGGCAGTAAACAATCTGTCTGGAAATGCAACGGAAATGATTCGTTTTGTAGATGAAAAGGTAGCACTTGATTATGACAACTTTGTAAAAATTATTGGAAATTATGATGCTGATTCTGAACAGGCAAGTAATACATTTAACGAGTTTGCAGTTAAGTCAAAAGATAGCTTAGGTACAATGAATGATATGAATGAAAGTATCAATAACATTTCTATAGCGATTGAAGAATCTGCAAAAGGTGTTACAAACGTAGCACAAGAGATATCACAACTTGTGACAGCAATTTCAGCAATTACAGTGCAGGCGGACGAAAATAAGAACCTTTCGGAAGATTTATCGGATGAAGTAGCAAAATTTGAAAAAGTTTAACTAACAGATTTTTATTATGAGAAAAACTGTATTAGGTAAATAATCCGCACTAACTAAAAATGAATGCCAGAATAAGCACAAAGGCATAGCCCCATTACGGGTTCTATGCCTTTGCGTTTTCCGGAAGCAGCATCCGGTCATCAATATAGTAGTCGCAGGAAATCTTCCGGCTGTTGTGTCCATAGAATTCGATGATTTCCGGAAGATTATCATTAACTGCATCAAATTCAAGATTCTGTTCCCGGCACCATTCGACAGCTTTCGACAGAGCTTCGCCGGCGCGGCAGGTCCAGAGAATGAGTTTGTTGCCGTTGCGTTTCCATTCCTGGAGATATTCAATGAGTGCCAGGTTTGGCTGACCAAGCTCCGGTCATTTGCTGTAACACAGGGTCCCGTCAAAATCAACAGCGATGGTCTGGAAATCCAACTGTTTTTTATTGTTCATTCGGCTCATCTCCTTTAGCTGGTGTCTGCTGTATACCCGGATGATAGCAGAACAGGCTTGTTACCGGCTTATGGAAAAAGTCTGCAATCCTCATGGCATAAAGCAGGGAAGGGATATGCTGTTTTGACTCGATATTGGCAATAGTTTTCAGGCTGATGCCGGTTGCTGATGCAAGTTCTTTCTGGGTAATGCCAAGATCTGCCCTGGCTTCAACAAGTCTGCAGGTAATTGTGTCTGTCACAGTGTTTATGTCTATATCCATATCAGTATTCATATATATGCACCTCCAAATTCAGAATTATTCAGGTCTGTTCCGCTATAATAATCCTACAGTTTTAAGTGTCCCCAAAAAGGACTTATGAAAGAACACGGCCGAATATTTTGAAGGAACTGTTCTCTGTAACCGGGATTGGATCATATTTTTTATTCAGTGATATGAGGTAGGTTCCGAGTCTGTTATTCTGAAATTTCTTCACATATGCGTTTCCATCAAGATAGAAAATACCTATTTCGCCATTATCAAGGCATGCTGTCTGTTCAATCCAGATGAGATCCTTATTATGGTATTTAGGTTCCATACTGTCACCATCTACATATACGCCAAATGTGGCAGCCTCCGGAATGTCAGGAGAGGAGAATATCTCATATTCGTCACCATCAAGAAAAGAGCCGGTACCAGCGGAAACGGTATTGTAAAATACTTTTCTTTCCCTGATCACATGGATAGGAATGATCTCTGCCGGTTTATAGTTGCCGGTGCTTTCCAGATCGCTGATATATTCAAGCACCTTGTTCATTCCATTTTCATTCAGGTTCCGGAATGGATTAAGAGGACTCTGACCGATAAAATCCGTATAGATATCATAAATTTCGAGTATTTCACATAAGGCAAGAAACTGTCTGGCATTTGGTGTTGCTGTGCCAAGTTCCCAGGCACTGATTGAATTCTGCTTTACATAGATATCATAGTTTTCCAGTTCTTTTGCAAGCTGGCTCTGGTTCAGCTTGTGTTCTTTTCTGTATTTAGCAATGGTCTTTCCTAAATCTTTCATAGTATTATGCCTTTCTAAGTAATCATATCAGGTATGATCTCCCTATGCGGGATATATCAACTTTAGCACAGGAATCCCTAAAAAGCAATTGAAATATCAATAATATTGATAATATATAATAAAGTACCATTGAATAGCAATATAAAAAGTATTATATTATGCCATGTAGACGGATGGCATATCATCCGGCAGCAGGAAAGAAGGTGATTCAGTGAACCGGACAATACTGCATAGTGATTGTAACTGTTTTTATGCATCAGTAGAGCTTCTGCATCATCCGGAGCTTCGGGGAAAGCCTGTAGCAGTAGGAGGTGATCCTGAGGCGAGACATGGAATTGTGCTGACCGCTGATTATACAGCCAAGAGATATGGTGTAAAAACCGGAATGGCATTATGGCAGGCAAAACAGGTATGCCCGGACATAACATTTCTTCCCCCAAGGATGGACCTGTATCTCAGATTTTCCAGAATGGCACAGGAAATTTATGCTGACTATATAGATAAGAGGGAACCATACGGAATTGATGAGTCCTGGCTGGACGTGACAGACAGTGCAACTCTCAAGGGAGACGGATTTCACATTGCACAGGAAATAAGCAGCAGGATGAAAAAAGAACTTGGCATTACGGTGAGCGTGGGTGTGTCGTTCAACAAGATATTCGCCAAGCTTGGATCTGATTATAAGAAGCCGGATGCCATTACTACTATGTATGAGGATGAGTTTCAGAGAAAAGCTTGGTGTCTTCCAGTTTCTGATCTGTTATATGTGGGAAATGCAACGAATAAAAAGTTATATAGCATGGGAATCCGGACTATCGGAGATCTGGCAAAATCTGATGAAACCCTGCTGGTCAGAAAACTTGGCAAGATGGGAAGTATTCTGTGGGCTTTTGCTAATGGATATGATGAATCTCCGGTAAAGCTGGAAAACACATCAGCTCCGGTCAAGTCCGTAGGCAACAGTACAACAATGCCCAGGGATATGGAAACAGATGAAGATGTCAAGATTGTGTTATACATTCTGGCAGAAAGTGTAGCGGCAAGACTCCGGGAGAATGGGTTCCGGTGCCGGACTGTTGAGATCAGTGTCCGTGACAAAGAACTGTTTCATTTTTCAAAACAGGTAAAGTTGCAGAATGCGAGCAATATTACCAAAGAGATTGCAGAGGCTGGATACAGGTTATACAAAGACAACTACAGACTACCGGCGGATGATAAGGAACTGAAAAGCAGCCGGCCAGAGTTTTTTCAAAAGCCACTGCGGAGCATAGGAATACGTGGAACGGATCTTGTGACAGATTATTTCTGGGAGCAGCTGGACATGTTCATGGATCCTCAGGCAAGAGAAAAACAGATGAAAATGGATGAGACGGTTGATATTATCCGCAAAAGATTTGGATTTTACAGTGTCCAGAGAGGGCTTATGTACCGTGACAGAATACTGTCAGCATGTGATGCAAAGTCTGATCATACGGTACATCCGCATGGGTACTTTGGATAGACAGGAGGGATTGAACTATTATGGAAAGCAGCAAGGTATATGTAAATGTCATGGCTGAATTTACAAATGACGGAAGGCTTCTACCAAGGAGCTTTATCTGGAAGGATGGCCATGTATATGAGATTCAGAAAGTAACAGATGTAAGAAGAGCGGCAAGCCTGAAAGCAGGCGGAGCCGGAATACGTTATACCTGTATTGTTGACGGAAAAGAGAGCCATCTTTTCTATGAGGACAACAATATGTGGTTTATGGAGGAGAGATAGTTTATTTAATGGTGTTATACCAGTCGAAAAGATCAGCAAGAAGGTCACAGGATGAATGGTGCGGACTTCGGCACATCGGAACTCATTTATCCAGAGAATATAATCATCAATGGTTTTCATTTCCCTTATCCGTTGAATGGTAGTAATAACATACAGAACAGGTACAGAATATAGGAAAATATCCCCATAATCTGTCCTTGGTACAAATAATAAAAAAATACTGATATGTGTTGGGTGTCTGGTATTATCTGGGAAAAATCACGCTAATATGTCCAAAATCTTCCACATATTACTCGGTTCTGATCTATAGAAGAAAATAGTATTCTATTATGGATGAAATGGAAGGAGTAATATGTCGAACGATAACGATAAAGACCAGGAATATCAAAAGAATATGGGTAAACGTCTGAGAAAGATACGAAAAGAGAATGCACTGTCTCAGGATGATGTTGCGGATGCTCTTGGTATATGCACAAAGCAGTATCAGAGCATTAATACACAATGGATGCTGAATAGGATAAATTATGTTTTGGTGATCAAAATGGAATCCGCAATTATCGAATCAGATAAGCGATTATCGAAGAAAACGGTGACAAAATACGAAATATCGAAGGAAACGGTGACATTTTGGAAAATATTGAAGAAAACGGTGTCAAAATTTCATGTGACGGCAGACAGGAAATCCAATTATAATTAACAATAAAGATAGAAAGCGAGGACAACATCATGAAAAAGATAGTTAGAAATCGGATCAAGTGTAAAAAATGTGGAGAGATTATTGAGAGCACCAGCAGGCATGATTTCAAGTTCTGCAAGTGTGGAGCGGTTGCTGTAGACGGCGGAAAAGATTATCTGCGCAGAATCGGAAGTAAAGACGACTATGAAGAACTGATTGAGTATGAAGGTGAAGATGACGAAGAGTGAGAATCTGAGATTTGTCATGGACGAAAGCGGGAGACCCTATGAACCAGGTGAGCCTGAGTATGAGAGAGCGATGCAGGAGACACCGGAATCGCTGGCATTTGAGGAAGAGATAATAAAACAATTTAGACTGGTAGATAAGAATCGATTACAGGGGAGGGTTAACAGAATGATTTGGAAAATCACAAGACGCAAGCATAATGTAGTTTTTGTTTTCGGCAAACAAGCAAAACTATTGAGAGAGATGCTCGATTCGGCAGTCGTTCCAGATAGGACGGCACTCGAAAAAGAGGCAGATGAATTTGAGCAGTACATGTTGAAAAAGAGAGAGGAGACTTTGGCACGCGGTGAAAAAATGGTAGTGTGAAAGCACTATTTGCAATAAATATAACAAAAATAAACTGAAATATGTAAAAAATGTTCTGATTTCTGACGAGCAAATGAAATTTTGAGCCTTGTTTATATGTGTAAACAGCGTGAGGATTGAATCCTTGCGAATACACGATACACATGTGAAGAGAGGATGAAAGCGTATGACAGAGACAGTAAATCAGAATGTACAGAACACAGAAGAAATAAATAATCTAAAAAACGAAATTCGACAGAGAAATGCTGTTCTAATTGATCAGGAGACCAAGAGACAGATTCGGGAATGGCTCGAAGGCAATCCGTATCAGGAGTTATTAGAGTATATGAAGTCGAGAGTTATGGGACAGGAAAACATAGCTATCGTGGTCGCAAACGTATATAATTACCTGAAAAATGTCAGTATTCCGGATACAGGTATGGAAATGCCAACACACGGCAACTGTAATAATATGATTCTTGCCGCACCGTCCGGAAGCGGGAAAACAGAGACTTACAGAGCTTTTAAGGATTACTTCAAAAAGCGCATCCCGGCACTCCGGCTCACTATTTCAGACGTCAGCAATCTGACAGCAACTGGATATCGAGGAGCTGAGCCGTCGAGCATTGTGGAGCCGTTTCTCGGATGCGGACTGGAACCTATTGGAATTGTGTTCATGGATGAGTTCGACAAGATCTGCACACCATCCTACAGCGCTAATCATGGAGATGTCCACCTTGAGGTGCAGCATAATCTGCTTACGCTGGTTGAGGGATCACGTGTTGAAACGAAACAGGGATACGTCAACACGAATAAGCTGCTATTTATCGGCATGGGTTCCTTTGACCAGTTCAGAAAAAAGAGAGAAAACGAGAGCAAGGAGCCGATTGGATTCGGAGCAGTTGGTAGTGATGAAATTATGGAAGCTGCACATGCGGCTCCGATCACAAGAGAAGACATGATCTCGGCAGGCGGTTGTTATGAGCTGATCGGGCGGTTCTCGTATATTGAAAACTATCATCCATTAGATCAGGAGACAATCTTAAATATTATTAAGAAGGCATGCGAAGACATCGCTGATCAGTTCCACTGCGATATTAATTTGGAAGAGGAAGCACTGGAAGAATTATTCGAGAGCGCTAACTCGAAGTTCGGATGCCGTTTGATTGAAAGCAAAATTCGGGAAGTGGTCTTAAAGGCATACAGTGAGGCTATGCAGAAAGACGGTACGTGGGATGTTATGGATCTTAAAATAGACACGCTCAATTCTTATACGTTTGAATTTCGAGACTATACAGAAGAAGAGATTGAACTTGAAGAGGCATTCCAACCGGGAAGCATTCATAAAGAGAAAACGGTTCAGAAAATGAGTTTTGAAGAACGGATGGAAGCATTAATTCAGGCACAGACGCAACAGGATTAGATTGGCGGTACTTATTATTAGTACCGCTGATGAGATAACATTTGAGAGGGATGGCGGTATGAAAAGAGTAAGACCGTGGCATGGACGCTGGGTGTCGAGAAAAACAGCAAAACGAATCAATGATATGTTTGACTCGGCTCCGATGCCGGATCATACACAAATGCAGCAGGAAGCGGTGGAGTTTAAAAACGAGATGCTGAAACTCCGTGAAGAGGCACTTGCACGTGGGGAGAAATGGTAAGGATTTCAGAGATTTTGGTGCCGCAAAGCCTTGGAAAATAAGGATTTGTTCACAGCGGACAAACCTATTTGAGGTCGAATTAGTGGTTGGCCAGAGAATCGTAAACAAAGTGAAATCACTGATAAGAATGATGTTTTAGGTGTCTGGAAGCCTTGAAAAATAAGGCTTTTACCGCAGCGGCAAAAGCCATTTGAGGTCGGATTAGAGAATAGCCATAGAATCGCAAACAAAGTGAAATCGTTGGCAAGTATGGTGTTTTAGGTATCTGGAAGCCTTGAAAAATAAGGCTTTGTTCGCAGCGGTCAAAGCCATTTGAGGTCGGATTAGAGAATAGTCATAGAATCTAAACAAAGTGAAATCGTTGGTAAGAATGGGGTTTTAGATACCGAAAAGCCTTGAAAAAAAGGCTTTCTCCGCAGCGGAGAAACCTATTTTGAGATAGGATTAAAATGATTTCGTGATAAGTATGTACAAAAGTATTACTAGGATGATAAGGAAGGAACAATAATATATGGATGAAAAACAACAGGAAATAATAGACAATAAGAATGCATTAAGAAAAGAGATACCAGTATATTCTGAAAAGTATAACGTTCAGGGAAAAGTGATGGACTACGGTGTGGTCACAAAACTCGTGTTCAACTATGATGGAAAAGATATAGAACTCAGAATTCATAACAATCCGCTCATGAACACTGACTATGCACAGACCGGACGACAGATTTTGGAATCCTATATTGAGAATCTAAACTCAAAGGATCGAAAAGGGATGCTGCACAACTGGTACATTGAAGACCACTTGTCACAGAAAAGTGGCAGATACGCACTCGCACACGGAATCGTGACAGGGCATACCCGGTTGCCGGATTCCATTTTATGCCATACTTCCAAGATCCGAGAGACATACGTAAATGAAGAAGACGAGCTTGTGATTTTGACTATGAATACGGAGTACCATTGTCCTTTAAATTCATGTGACTGGAATAAACAAGATCAGTACCCGGATATGATTTCTGATTATGAGAAAATAAAGGCAGAATACAAGGATAAGGATTTAAGACCGGCAATCGAGCCAGGTAAAGTACTGCTGGTACTTTCGAACTTCAGTAATTATTATTTTCATTCCTTCTATTGCATTCCAGAAGATGGTGACCAACCATGTGAATACCGTGGGGACGCGCATATAGGGATGTTTCAGGACAGCTATTTGGTTGAAGCCGATCACGGACGTATTGATTTACGCTATTTCCCGCATTTTCAGAATATCGAATTTTACTCCGAGCATACAGAAGGGATGCCGCTGTTTCTTGAGAATGTCGGAGACGTCCCTTTGTATGCGAAATCGTCGGTTGGTACGATCAAACTGAATCCGGGTGAGCGGAAAGAGGTTACAAAAGAGAATGCAGAATCTGAGACACCGAGCTTACCGAACGGGGATTTATATCCGGCTGGGATTATAGAATAGACATGTGGAAGGCAGAGACAGGAGACCCGATGATAGGTCTCCAAAGTCTTTGCTCTTATGAAATTTATCTAGGATTCACATCATATCCAACAATTTTAAAATCGTCATCATCAATTGGTTCATATATTGGACGCACACGATAGTATGTTTCGTAATTTTCAACGGAATCAGATTCAGTTATATATCCACAATCATTAAATATACCTGAAACTTCCCAACATCGGTTATAATCTTCTCCATCCCAACCAGATAATACAAGCAGTTTACCATCAGCTTCAATGATAGGATAGTCACGATCATTCATTAAAGCACCTACAGCTTCCACATCTATATTATCCATGTTTTCAATTGATTTTAAAAAGTTTGTTAATTTAATTGCAACTTCAGTTGTATTAGTCCAGATGATATCAATTGAAATCTGAGGCCAATCTCTTAAGCGTACTGTATGACGATTAAGAGTGGGATTAAAGTAGTATTCAATAGGACTGTACATTCCACGAAATGAGCGAGTCATTAAATTTGTGAAATCTTCTTGTGAGCTCTCTTGCGGGAAATCATGAAGTGCGTTGATATTTTTGCTGAATTTTGTCAGTGCATCAATTGTTGTCATAGTGAAATCCTTTCTAGTACACCAGCATTGCTAACCTATAGGAAAAAACGATTAGACAACAGGTGACATTTTGTGGTATTTTTATTAATTAACTTAAATATGTGTGAGTGAATTACAAAGGGCGTGTGAAAAAACGAGAGTTTTTTCATTCGTCCTTTTGCTTATAGTTAT
>OHFV01000985.1_pt1 | contig 14276 bp, 20 predicted proteins | sample 1567611 | NCBI WGS metagenome assembly OHFV01 (sample SAMEA3879532, study PRJEB24766) | human gut metagenome | biome: human-associated habitat; feature: feces | place: USA | collected 1985/1987
CCTTGCGTAAGCGAGGCTCAGACTTGCACCTAGTCTCTTTGGTTCTTTCCCTCGTTAATATTGACAAGTGCATCGTTTTGAATAGCGAACCCGAGAAGTGCTGTCCGACAAAAAGAACTATCGGTAGTTTGCTACCATAGATAAATACTAACGATATAACAGAAGCGCATCAAGCAAATGACTTCCCCCAAGCTGAAAAAACCACGATTCCGCAAAAAGAATCGTGGTTTTTTATATCCTGTTTACAGCTTGAAATTAGCTGTATTTATTCTGTTTATAGCCCTTTTGAGCTTATACTCGGCAATATCAAGAGCTCGCTGATCGTCCTTGTACTGCTGCATACGCTCCTGCGCAAGAGCCTTTGCCTTTTCGGCACGGTCAACATCTATCTCGTCCGCCCATTCAAAAGACTGAGCCAGAATAGACGTCTGATCCTTTGTGACCTCTACAATACCCGAAGACACCGCACCTATACGGACAGTACCGTTAATGCGTATCTTTGCCTGTCCTATGGTAAGCGCCGCAACATAAGGCTCATGCTTTGCAAGTATGCCCTTGTCACCGACGGTAGTACGGACGATAACGCTTTCAGCCATACCGTCATACACCACTCCCTCGGGGGTAAGGATCTTCAGTTTGAATTCAGTCATATCATCTTTTCCTTTCCTGAGGAGTTAAAGGAACAGTACCGCATCCTCGAAATCATCGCCGGCTATATTTGCAAGCGCCGAAAATTTACCGTTCGAAAACGCAACGGAATAATCCTTTGTAAAGTAGGATACCTTGCTGATGTTGCCGTTCTTCTTGCTTATCGTTACGATGAAATGCTCATCGTCAGGCACACCTGCTTTTTCTCTTAACGCATCTGCGGTAATATCCTCGCCGTTGTCACGGTACAGACCGAGTGCGACCTTTTCCAGATTTACAGCCTTATCCTGCACGCTTTTTACCGTTTCACTGCTGACTACAGCCGAAGGTGCAGTTCCGCTTGATGTTACAGACGGCTTCGGAGATACGTCGGTACGCTTTTTCGTAGTTACTGCTACAGGCTTCTGCGTAGGCACTGCGGCGATTTTTGTATCCTCTGTTATCGTCGTTACCGTTGATTCTGGGGTCGGCAGAGGAGTCAGAATATCCTCGTCATTTACGGGTCCGTTCATTATAAACGGCAGACCGAGCGCAAGTACCGCAAGCAGCAGGGCCATAATTGTAGTGGGGCTGAAATAGCCCCTTTTATTATGCCTTCTCATTTTTAGCCTTCTCGACAGCCTCGTCGATAGTGCCTACGAACAGGAATGCGGATTCGGGAAGATCGTCGTGCTTTCCCTCGATGATCTCCTTGAAGCCTCTTATCGTTTCCTTGAGCGGAACATACTTGCCCTTCATACCCGTAAACTGTTCTGCAACGGAGAACGGCTGAGATAAGAAACGCTGAATCTTTCTTGCTCTTGATACGGTCAGCTTATCGTTGTCGTCAAGCTCATCCATACCGAGAATAGCGATAATATCCTGTAACTCATTATAACGCTGGAGTATCGACTGTACCTGTCTTGCAACCTCGTAATGCTCCTCTCCGACTATTTCGGGAGTGAGTATTCTTGATGTACTGTCAAGGGGGTCAACAGCGGGGAAGATACCCATTGATGAAATGTTTCTTGAAAGTACCGTTGTAGCGTCAAGGTGTGCGAAGGTCGTTGCAGGCGCAGGGTCGGTAAGGTCATCCGCAGGAACGTAAACCGCCTGTACGGATGTGATCGAGCCTTTCTTTGTAGAAGTGATACGCTCCTGCAAAGCACCCATTTCGGTCGCCAGCGTAGGCTGATAACCAACGGCTGAGGGCATACGTCCGAGAAGGGCGGAAACCTCAGAGCCTGCCTGTGTGAATCTGAATATATTGTCTATGAAGAGCAGTACGTCCTGACCTTCTTTGTCACGGAAGTACTCAGCCATCGTAAGACCTGAGAGGGCTACTCTCATTCTTGCTCCGGGCGGCTCGTTCATCTGACCGTAAACAAGCGTTGTCTTTTCGATAACGCCGGACTCGGTCATTTCATTATAAAGGTCGTTACCCTCACGGGTACGTTCACCGACACCTGTGAATACCGAAAGACCGCCGTGCTGTTTAGCGATGTTGTTGATAAGCTCCATAATAAGTACGGTCTTACCGACACCTGCACCGCCGAACAGACCTATCTTACCGCCCTTGAGGTAAGGTGCGATAAGGTCTACGACCTTGATACCCGTTTCAAGTACCTGTGTTGAACCCTCCTGCTCCTCGAATGACGGAGCGGGACGGTGGATTTCCCATTTTTCTTCTGTTTTGGGCTGGGGCTTGTTATCAACAGCCTCACCGAGCAGATTGAATATTCTTCCGAGGGTCTGTCTGCCTACGGGAACCTTAATTGATGCGCCCGTATCTACTGCCGGAAGTCCTCTTACAAGTCCGTCCGTACTGCCCATAGCAATGCAGCGTACCGTATCGTCGCCGATATGCTGTGCTACTTCTACGGTCAGCTTTTTGCCCTCGTGTTCTATCTCTATGGCGTTAAGCAGGTTAGGCAGATGCTCCGGGGGGAACTTTATATCAAGTACCGCACCGATGATCTGCACAACCGTGCCGATATTCTGTGGCATAGATCAGTCCTGTCCTTTCTTATTAATTCAGCGCATTAGCACCCGATACGATCTCGTTCAGCTCATTCGTGATCTTTTCCTGTCTTGCACGGTTGTACATAAGTGACAGGTTTGCGATCATTTCCTCCGCATTGTCCGTTGCGTTTTCCATAGCTGTTCTTCTGGCGCCCAGCTCCGATGCGTAGCTTTCGTTTACCGCACACATGATAAGGCTCGTTATGAGCTTTGGTATCACACGGTTGAAAACCGCCTCGGGACTTGGGTCATAGGTAGTGCCTGCCTTGTTTTCGGGTACTGCCTTGCCTGTCGGAGCGTCTATGGGGAGAACGGGCATACGGGTAGGTGTCTGTACAAGAGGAGATACGAACTGCGTAAAGAACAGTTCTATCTCATCGACCTCTCCCTTTGCGAAAAGATCTGTCGCTATCTGCGCTATATCGGCAGCGTCTGCCGTTTTGATATGCTCCGCAATGCCGGGGAACTGCGCCACTACGTCATATTCGTGCTTTGTAAAGAACTCCGCAGACTTCTTGCCGACAGCTATTATCTTAGGCATATATTCATTGCCGTGAGTCTGCTGTACCAGCTTCAGTATATTGGAGTTGTAACCGCCTGCAAGACCTCTGTCGCCCGCAATTACAATGAACAGACGGTTCTTTACCTCTCTGTGTCTTGTATATACGGTGCTTAAGTTCTCCGTTTCGCCTGCAATGCGGCACATTAGGGAATACTGTGCATCAAAGAACGGACGTGCGTCTTCGGCACGGAGCTTTGCCTTTCTGAGTTTGGAAGATGCGACAAGCTCCATAGCCTTCGTTATCTGCATAGTGGACTCAACGCTTTTTACTCTGCGCTTGATGTCCTTCATATTTCCCGAAGCCATGCAAAGCCTCCTTTATCGGATATTATCACTGTCGATATAAGTCGTCTTTTTATAGAACAGCTCTAAAACCGTGAGCGCAAGGGTGAGTGCGGATATGCATAAAGCAACGATGCTCAGTACAAGTGATGCCTTTTTCATAACTATTCTTCCTTTCGCTTAAATCTTATATCTTAGTCTTAAACGTACTTCTCCGAGAAATCCTTAAGAGCCGCCTTCAGCTTTTCTTCGTTATCGGGAGTGAGTACCTTTTCTTCTCTTATGCTTGCTGTAATATCGGGGTGAACTTCTTCCATATGCTTGTACAGGTCACGCTCAAAGTCGCCGACCTTTTCAAGCGGAATGTCCTTAAGATAGTTGTTGATTACGGCATAGATGATTATGACCTGATTTTCAACAGCTACAGGGGAGTTCTGTCCCTGCTTCAATATCTCAACGATACGCTCGCCCTTTGCAAGACGCTCCTTTGTATCCTTATCAAGATCCGAGCCGAACTGCGAGAAGCTCTGCAGCTCTCTGAACTGCGAATATTCGAGCTTCAGAGTACCGGATACCTTCTTCATAGCCTTTATCTGAGCGTTACCGCCGACACGGGATACCGAGATACCGGGGTTAACCGCAGGTCTTACACCTGAGTGGAACAGTTCTGTTTCAAGGAATATCTGACCGTCGGTTATCGAAATAACGTTGGTCGGGATATATGCAGAAACGTCGCCTGCCTGTGTTTCGATTATAGGCAGTGCGGTGAGCGAACCGCCGCCGTAGTTCTCGTTTAAGTTAGCGGCTCTTTCGAGCAGTCTTGAATGAAGATAGAATACGTCGCCGGGGTAAGCCTCACGTCCGGGCGGACGCTTGAGGAGCAGAGAAAGTGCTCTGTAAGCCACAGCGTGCTTGGACAGATCATCGTAGATTATAAGTGCGTCCTTGCCCTTTTCCATGAAGTATTCACCCATGGTGCATCCCGAATAGGGAGCAATGTACTGTAAGGGCGCAAGCTCACTTGCGGTAGCTGAAACTACTATTGTGTAGTCCATAGCGCCTGCGGCGGTGAGCTGTTCAACTACGTTTGCAACCGTAGAAGCCTTCTGACCTATAGCAACGTATATACAAATTACGTCTGTTTTCTTCTGATTTATGATCGTATCAATCGCAATGGCGGTCTTACCTGTCTGTCTGTCGCCGATAATCAGCTCACGCTGACCTCTTCCTATCGGTATCATGGAGTCGATAGCCTTGATACCTGTCTGAAGCGGAACGTTAACAGATTTTCTCGTAATGATACCTGGTGCGATCTTCTCGATCGGGCGTGTTTCCTTTGCGAGTATAGCGCCCTTGCCGTCGATAGGCTGTCCCAGTGCGTTTACTACTCGTCCGAGCAGTTCCTCACCTACGGGTACAGATACGACAGAGCCTGTACGCTTTACTGTATCGCCCTCTTTGATCTCGGCATCTGAGCCCAGCATAACCGCACCGACAAAGTCCTGCTCTAAGTTGAGCGCCATGCAGCGAACGCCGTTCTCAAATTCCAGCAGCTCGTTCATCATACACTTTTCAAGTCCGTGTATACGAACAATACCGTCACCTACAGTTACAACAGTACCTGTATCTTCAAGACGGATTTTTGAGCCGTAGTCCTTGATCCGGGATTTAATTATGCCTGTTATTTCATCCGGGCGTAAATCCATTGGAGGTTCTTCCTTTCGTATTTTTTTACCGGCTGACGATTTTTATGTCAGTCGATAGTTCCGGCAATATCAGCCTTAAGCTGTTCGAGCCTTGCCTTGACGCTTCCGTCGATAGTCGTATTGCCGTAGCTGATAACAACGCCGCCGATGAGCTTATCATCGGTCTTCAGCGTCATATTAACGGTCTTACCCGTAATCTCAGCCATTTTTGCTCTGATCTTTTCAGCCGCCGTATCCGAAAGAGGCATCGCAGAGGTTACAGTAACATCCGCTATACCGAGCTTTTCGTTATACAGCCCTGTGAAGTATGCCAGTATCCGCTCAAAGTCGGGCAGCCTGTCGTTTTCGGTAAGAATGCACAGAAAGTTCACTACAAACTTATGCACCTTTCCGTCAAAGACCTCTTTTACAAGTGCCGTCTTTTCTTCGATCGGGATTGTAGGAGTACGCAGCAGCTTTATAAAGTCCGGCTCGGCGGCAAATACCTCCGAAACGCCTTTAAGCTGTCCGAGAATGTCGGGCAGAGCCTTTTCATCCTCTTCGGTAACAAGAGAGAACAATGCGTCGCCGTATGTCTTGTCAACAGCAGCCATTTCAGTTCTCCTTTCCTATCTGCGACAGAACAGAGTCGATTATCTTCTCGTTGTCCTGTGCGTTTATCTCCTTCTCGGCAACCTTTGAAGCCGCCATAACTACCATATCGGAAATTTCTTCCTTTATCTCGTTTACCGCACGCTTCTTTTCACGCTCGATAGATTCTTCCGCACGCTGTTTCATAGAAGCGGCTTCTTCATTTGCGGCAGAGATGATTTCGTCCTCTCTTGCCTGCGCCTTCTTCGTAGCATCGGCTACAATGCGGGCAGCCTCTTCCTTTGAGGTTTCAAGGCGATGCTCGTAGTCCGCCTTTACTGCGGCGGCCTCTTCCTTCGCCTTCTGTGCGTCGTCCATATCCTTGTTTACTGTCTTTGCACGCTCGTCAAGAATCTTGCAGACGGGCTTGTGCAGAAAGAAGAAATAAAGCAGAACGATGATGAGCGTGTTGATCAGAGTGAAGACTATAGTGTTAAGATCTATGCTGACCAGAGAAAACTTTGCCTGCTCGGCGGCTTCCTCGGCTATTCTCAGCATATCCGTCATTTCACTTCAATCCTTTCGTGTTGTAGTCTGCCAGAGATTAAAGCTGTCTGATGAAGGGGTTTGCGAACATCAGCAGCAGAGCGATAATGAGTGAGTAAAGACCTGTGGTTTCCGCAAGAGCGTCACCGATGATCATTGTTCTCGTGATTGCGCCTGAAGCCTCGGGCTGTCTGCCGATTGCTTCAACAGCCTTACCGCCGCAGAAGCCTTCACCGATACCGGGGCCAAGACCTGCGATCATAGCAAGACCTGCACCTATTGCAGATGCGCCCAGTACGATTGCCTGTGATAAGTTTTCCATATCAAAGTCCTCCGTCATTTTATTCTACCTGTCGGTAGATTATTGTTATTTATTACACCACAGTTTCCTGTGGGGGTAAACTGATTAGTCATCTCCGCATTCTGCCATTGAAACGTAAGCCATTGTCAGTGTGCAGAAGATATAAGCCTGAATGAATGCCGAGAACAAGTCAAAGTACAGCGAGCATACGGCGGGTACGCCGATAGATGCGAGGCCGTTTGCGACCTGTCCTAAAGCGAAGTAGATAAGTCCTCCGATTACAGAGCCTGCAAGGATATTTGCAAAGTGACGCAGTGTCTGTGAAACGGGGTTTGCTATATCACCGATTATATTGAACGGGAGCATAAAAGGCATAGGCTCGATGAAGCCCTTGAGATAGCCCTTGATACCGCCTGTTTTCAGCTTGTTCCTGAGCGTCAGAACGAATGTCGTGATGCCCCATGCGGCTATTACGGAAAGGTCCGAGGTCGGACATCTGAAGCCGAAAAGACCCATAAGGCTCGAAAGAATCGAGAAGCAGAAAAGTCCGCCTATATAGGGGGTATATTTTCTGTATTTTTCGCCCATGGTGTCACGCACCATATTGTTGAAGAAGTTTACAAGATACTCAGCCGCCATCTGTCTGCGTGAGGTCGATCTCACCTTGAGGTTTCTGCCGAGTATGAAGAATACAATGCCGAGTACCAGCATTACTATCCACTGTACAACGATGCTCTCGCTGATTACTACGTTGTAGCTTCCTATATCAAAGCTGATTGATTTAAGCGGTCCTTCAACGGAGAATTCCGCCATAGGTTTTATAAGGTCTGTCATTTTCTAATGCTCCTCCCTTATTTTTACGGGTCGTTCCCGTAATGAATATTTTATATCTTTATATAAATTTAATGTTAAGTCAGCGGTTGTAAATTTGCTGTCAGAAATCGCTTTTCTCCTTGAATGCCGTCACGGTATACGCAATTTTCGGCACGAACAGCGGAAGTACGGCTGTGACGGGATTGATGATTTTAAAGAACATCAGCACGCCGAGAATTATAAACGTGCCGATATACCTTGCTCCGTAGCTGCCGTTCATAGCGAGCTTTGCGGATTTCTCGGTCAGAGTTATCGCTTTTTCCGCACTGATTGCCATAAGAACAAAGTTCAGTGCCGAAACCGCAGTTCCTGCGACCGCTCCCGTAAGCAGTGTATAGTCGCCTATTCCCGAAATCATAAGGATAACGCTCACAATCCCAAGCAAAACAAGCGCACCGATATAGTACGGCAACAGTGCCATACATTCCTTGAATGAGGTTGTTTCGGTAATTTTCTTTTTCATATTTACAGCTTCCTGTCACGGCGGTCATCGTCGTAATAGTCATTGTCACGGCGATCCGAAAGGTATTTATAGGTTTTCTTATCATCTTTTCCGCCGTACATTTTTATAAGGTTCTTAAGATAAGTTCCCACTCCCGAGATCATCGTGATTATTCCTGCAAACACAAGCAGTATCATCACCCACGACGGCAGAGAGAATTTATTTACCAGTACACTGCCGCCCCAGATAAATATCAGCAGGGGAGTGATTACCAGAAAGCCTATCTGACTTACGACAGCGTAGACTTTAAGAGGGTTGTCCTTTTTGTTCATTTATCAGTAAACCAGCTTCTGAAGTCGCCACTGACCGTTTACCTTGAGCATATTGGCGGTGATTTTCTTTGTATTACCGCTTTCCGAGCCGGAAGAAGTGTCAGCGGACGAGGTTTCTTCCGCAGGGTTAAGCTCGACTGTTATATCGCACTCGGTATTTGACTTGGGGTGAAGGGTAAATTTTGCGTTTGACCAGGTGTAGTCATAGGCGATAGCCTTGAATCTGCCGTTCTCGTCCACCATTTTTATGTCAAGACCGATGCCCTTGTTTCCGTCGTCATCCGTTTCCTCTGCATAGACCGCAATATCGTCGCCGTTTATGTTTGTGAGGATACGCTTTGCCTCTTTTTCGACAAATGTCGAATTTACGAGCGTTTCAATATCTGAAAAGGTCTTGTAGCTGTCGCTTTTTACAGTGTAATATCCGTCCTCGGGAACGTTGTTATACGGCTCTGCCTGATGGGGAAGACCGTACTGGAGATAAATTCTGAACACCTCGCAGTTGTTCTTGATAAGAGTAACCGCGTTCATATTCATTTCTTCGTTCACCTCGTCCGAGGGAACGTAATTATACTGATTTTCCTGTATCTGCTGCTGTGAGGTCTGGTACAGCAGGAATAAAGTCGTTGCTATGGCAAGGACAGCTACGATTATTGTAGCTATGGTAGCCGCTGTATTTTTCTTACTCATGGACACCTCCGTAAAAGTGGTTTATACTTAATTATACAACTTATATCTCAAAATTTCAAGCGGTTTCACGGGATTTTCGGATTACGAGGTTTAACTGTGAAGCAAGGTTAAATATTAACAAGTGTTAACTTGAGCCCCTTTTATTTTGAATTCGGCTTTCTGCCTGTAAGGAACGAAACGCTTCTTTCTATAGATGTGCGGACGTGTTCCATTTCTTCGCTGTGGAGCTTTCCTGCATTACGGTAGTCAAAGCTGTTGCAGAAGTCGTTTACATCGCTGTTGAGCTTTGTTATATATTCCTGCATTATCGTATCCATAGCCTTTATGAACTCGGCTCTGTCGTTTTTTGCCATCTTTGCTTCGCTCATCTGTACAAGATAGTGGTAGTGAGGCATACAGAAGCATTCCTGCGACTTGAACAGATTCTTGAACTTTCCGTCCTTTGCGAACATTGTGAATACCGTTTCGAGCATATGGTCAATACCCCACTGTACCTTTGAGCAGACAAAGCAGGTATCGCCTATTGCGCCTGCCTTTTTAGCCTTTGCGTCCTTGGCCGCAAATAAACCCTTCTTCTCAAAAATATTGCCCCTCAACTCCTCAAGATGACTGTTGAGCATAAGACCGAGCGACAGGCGGTTGTTCTGCATCATAAGCTGCTGATAGTGTGTAAAGCAGAAGCCGAGCCTGTTGGTATCCTGCCTTACGTCAGGCTCCATCATAGCCGCTCCCATTATATATTCGCAGATATGCTCCTCAACCGTATCTCTCATACGGCAGATAGGACAGCCCTCACGAGGCTCGAACACTTCGTTTACCGGTATTGTAAGTATACTTTCTCTCACTTTTTTCGTTTCCTTTCAGAAAATTCGGCGTATGCGGAAAACACCGCAGGATTTAAAAGCCGTGTCGGTTTATAGGGGGATAAAAGAAAAATTTTTTCACATCGGACTTGTAATTTCCCTGTTAATATTGTATTATATATAACGGAAATAATCAAGACCAAATCAAAAATTTTTCCCGACAAAACAGATAACGGCAGATGATTATATGGATTACACATTCACTTGCGAACGGTTTGACATAAGGCGCACGCTTTTCTGCGGGCAGGCTTTCCGCTGGAAAGAGCTTGACGGCAGATTCTGCGGTATAGCAGGCGGCAGATATGCCGAAATATCCGACAACGGCGACAGCACTTATACTGTTCACGACATAGAAAAAAGCGATATTTCTTACTGGCGGTCATACTTTGACCTTGATACCGACTATGACGCATTGATAAAACAGTTCTCCGAGGACGAGCATATGAAGCTTGCCTGCAAGGAAAATCCGGGCATAAGGGTACTCAGGCAAGAGCCGTTTGAAACGCTTATCAGCTTCATAATCTCGCAGAACAATAATATCAAGCGTATCACGGGTATTATTGACAGGCTGTGTGAGAGCTTCGGCGAAAAGACGGACAGAGGCTATATGTTCCCCACGCTTGAAAAGCTTGTCGGAGTTACCGCCGAGGACTTAGCACCGCTGAGAGCAGGCTTCAGAGCAAGGTACATAGTTGACGCAGTAGAAAAACTGCACAGCACAGAAGTTTCCCTTGACGGTATAAAAGCGATGGATACCACAGCGGCAAGGGAAGAACTTAAAAAGATAAAGGGTGTCGGCGATAAGGTAGCCGATTGCGTACTGCTTTTCGGCTATCATAAGACGGACGCTTTTCCGAGAGATGTATGGATAAAGCGTATCGAGCAGAAACTATACCCCGACGGTCTGCCGGAATGTATAAAGGGCAACGAGGGGATAGCACAGCAGTTTTTGTTCGATTATGCGAGAACGCACGAGATCTGACGGAGAAACAAAAATGGTTAACATAGGCAACGAATGGGACAGTCTGCTTGCAGACCAGTTCCAAAGCGAATATTACAGAAAGCTGAGAGCTTTTCTTGTCGATGAATATAACAGATACAATGTATATCCGCCTGCGGATTGCATTTTCAACGCACTGAAATACACGCCCTACTCAAAGGTAAAGGCGGTGCTTTTAGGTCAGGACCCATATCACGGTCCGGGACAGGCGCACGGGCTTTGCTTTTCGGTAAAGCGTGGAGTTATGCCGCCCCCGTCGCTGAAAAATATCTTTACCGAGATACACAGCGACCTTGGCATAGACTTTGATATGTCTGTGGGCGAGCTTACCGACTGGGCAAGGCAGGGAGTTCTTATGCTGAACACCTCGCTTACCGTCCGTGAGGGTATGGCGGGAAGTCACAGGGGAAAAGGCTGGGAGATACTGACCGACAAGATAATCGAGCTTTTAAACGAGCGTGACGTGCCTACGGCATTTATCTTATGGGGAAACAACGCAAAATCCAAAATGCCGCTTATCACAAACCCGAAGCACGCAGTTTTCACAGCGGCGCATCCGAGTCCGCTGTCGGCATATAACGGATTTTTCGGTTGCCGTCATTTTTCAAAGGTGAACGAATTTCTGAAAAACAACGGCATAGAACCGATCGACTGGAGCATACATTGATCGTAAATACGGACAAAGACAATAAGAGAACGGAAGAAGGATATAGCTTATGATATGTGTTACAGGCGACCTGCACGGCGATATAACACGATTCAGGTCCCCGGTGCTGAAAAAGCTCAGACGTGGCGATGCACTGATAATTACGGGCGATTTCGGCTGTATTTGGGACGGCAGTAAAAAGGAAAAGAAAATGCTTAAAAAGCTCGGCAAAAAGAAGTACAACGTGCTTTTTGCGGAGGGCGTACACGAAAATTTCGACCTGCTCGAAGAATATCCCGTAGAGCAGTGGTGCGGCGGTAAAACAAGGCTTATATCGGGCAATCTGCGTCAGCTTATGAGAGGGCAATATTATACGATTGCCGAAAAGACCGTGTTCGTTTTCGGCGGCGGTCAGAGCGAGGAAAACAGCAGCTATCTTGAGCCGGACGATGAGAAGAGCTGGATAAAGGAGCTTCCGACCGATGAGGAGCTTGAAGAAGGGCTTCGCAACCTTGAACAGCACGGCAACGAGGCGGATTTCATAATCAGCTATGAGCCGCCCGCAAGAATGATAGAGTTCATCGACATAGGCAAAACCAGCCGTAATCATATAAATACATATCTTGATAAGGTGCTTGATACGGCAAAGTTCAAGATGTGGTATTTCGGTAAAAGGCATATAAACAAGCTGATACCGCCAAGATACCGTTGTATATTCGATGCGGTCGATGTGGCGGACGATACACGGCTTCCGAAGCAGAAAAAGCAGAAGCCGGAAAAGGTGAAGAAAGAAAAACCCGAAAAGAAAACAAAAAAGGATAAAACAGCAGGAGAAGAGGATTAAATCCTCTTTAATATAAAAATTAAAATCTCCGTATAAAGAAAGGAACTAAGGACATGGCAGAATTCAAGTATGAAATAACACAGGAGCTTGGCGTTATCAGCGAGGGCAAGTACAACATTGAGCTTAATATGGTAAGCTGGAACGACAGAGAACCTAAGTACGACATTCGTTCATGGGCGCCCGACCACAGCAGAATGGGTAAGGGCATTTCTCTCACAGAAGAAGAAATGGAGCGTCTGGTCGAGCTGTGGAACACAAGAAACGAAGAGGACAGCTTTGAAGAATAATTACTGAAAGGGAAACAAAAATGGAAAAGTTACTCGGAATGACGCCCCCTATGGGCTGGAACAGTTGGAACACGTTCACCTGGGAAATAAACGAAGAGCTTATAAAGCAGGCGGCTGACGCATTCATCGAAAACGGCCTTAAGGACGCAGGCTATGAATATGTTGTTATAGACGACTGCTGGAGCGAAAAACAGAGAAATGAAAAGGGCGAGCTTGTGCCTGATCATTGGAAGTTCCCGAACGGTATCAAGCCCGTTGCGGATTACGTTCACTCAAAGGGTCTTAAGTTCGGCATCTATTCGTGTGCCGGCACGCATACCTGCGCAGGTCACCCCGGCAGCTTTGAGCACGAATTTCAGGACGCAGAAACATTTGCAGAGTGGGGCGTTGACTACCTGAAATATGACTATTGCTACAAGCCCGTACATATACCCGGCGAGATACTCTACAAGCGTATGTCTACCGCCCTCAGAAACTGCGGCAGACCGATAATGTTCTCGGCTTGCAACTGGGGTAATGACGATATTTACAAGTGGATAAGAGAGAGCGGCGCTCATCTTTTCCGTTCGACAGGCGATATTCAGGATAACTGGGAGTCGATAAAGCGCCTTGCATTGTCGCAGATGGGCAACGAGTGCTACGGCGGCTGCTTCTGTCACAATGATATAGATATGCTCGTAGTCGGTATGCACGGCGGCTCGAACAACCAGTACATAAACGGCGAGAGCGACGATCAGTTCGGCAATAAGGAAGGCAAGGGTCTTGGCGGCTGTACCGATACAGAGTACAAGACGCATTTCTCACTGTGGGCAATGATGAATTCACCGCTTATGATGGGCTGTGATATCCGTCATATGACCGACAGGACAAAGGAGATACTGACCAATAAGGAAGTTATCGCAATAAACCAGGACATTGAGTGCAGAGGACCCTACCGCATAAGCCAGTGGAACAACCCCGAAAACGTATTCTCACTTGTAAAGCCGCTCGCCAACGGCGACTACGCTATAGGTATGTATAACTTCAGTGATGTTCCTGCGGAAATGTCGTTACAGTTCTGGGATATAGGGCTCAGCACTGCGGCAGGCAGAGGTCTTGAAATGCACGACTGCTGGTCGCACGAGGATATCGGCAGATTCTCCGAGAGATATGTAACTACCTTACAGCCCCACGATTGTGCGGTATATACTGCAAAGGTAGTAAAGCTGTAATGGCAAACTACAAGACCTGCAAGAAGTGCGGCGCTTTGCTTGGCGGCGATGATATAGCGATCTACAGAAAGCTGGTCACACGCAACGCCGATGAGTTTTTCTGCATAGATTGCCTTGCGGAGTATTACAACACCACCCGTGAGGTAATAGAGGAACGCATAGCGTATTACAGGAAAAGCGGAGAATGTACGCTTTTCAGATAATTCGAATAAAAAAAATAACGGAGCATATCTTCCTGATATGCTCCGTTTCGGTCTGTCGATAAACTGATTGTTATTATAAAGCCACGCAGTGAAACATATCGCCAACACCGCTTAAAACATTTTCCGTACCGACAAGGCATTAATATTTCCGTGACCTTATCAGTGCAACTGCACTGACATTGACCCTTTTAAAAAACGCACTATCCCTCGAAAAGCACCATCACACTTGCCTCCCTTGTCAAAGGGAGGTGGATTGACGGCAAGGCACA
>OHFV01001011.1_pt1 | contig 13924 bp, 7 predicted proteins | sample 1567611 | NCBI WGS metagenome assembly OHFV01 (sample SAMEA3879532, study PRJEB24766) | human gut metagenome | biome: human-associated habitat; feature: feces | place: USA | collected 1985/1987
GAGGATCGGATGTGCCAGCACAGGAACTCCGCCGGCACCGAGGATCAGTTCCACAGCCTGAGCGGGTGTCACCTTTTCCCTCGGAACAAAGCAGGGGCAGTGATCGCCCACGTAGCGGTCAAATGCTTCCTTCATGCTCTGGATATAGCCGTGGGAGAGGAGATATCTTGCAAAATGAGCCCTGGTGATAACCGCACCGGGGAATTCCGCCAGAAGCGCCTCGTAAGTAATGTCAATGTCATGCTCTCTGAGAAGCGCACACATTTTTTCATTGCGGTTCTCGCGGGAACGAATGAAATCTTCTAAATAATGGGCAAACTCCGGCTGGCGGTAATCAATGAAAAGGCCAACCATATGGATATCTTTGCCCTGATATTCCGTGGATAGCTCGATACCGGGGATCACTTCCGGCACCTGAGAGGCGGGAGCGTCAGACGGTGAAGCAGCCTGAGCCTGTCGCAGCCCATCCGCATATCGGATCGCCCGGTCCAGTCCGTTTACCGTATCGTGATCGGTGAGAGCGAAGGCGGTTAAGCCTTTTTGAATTGCATAATCAACTAATTCTTCCGGGGTAAAGGTACCGTCGGAACAGGTGGAATGTACATGAAGATCTACCATATTTCTATCCTTTCTGAGATTATTTTTGGGGACTGGTCCGCATTAACATACATAGAGCTGGTTTTTGCGTATAGAGACAGTGTTTGTAAATATTACATGTTTTCATGGAGAGCATTCAACGAAACAGAATTGGAAAAAATAACAAAATGGATGTCGGCAGCACCGGCATCCATTTTATTCGTCTTAGTTCTCGTCGTCTTCGGTCTGTGCGGTGAATACAGTACGCTTTCTTGCCATTTCATCGCTTGCCAGGTATTCGTCGTAGGAAGTGATCTTGTCGATCAGTTTTCCGTTTGGCAGAATCTCCATGATACGGTTTGCCGTTGTCTGCACAATCTGATGGTCGTGGGAAGCAAACAGGATCACACCCGGGAATTTGATCATGCCGTTGTTCAGGGCAGTGATGGATTCCATATCCAGGTGGTTGGTAGGCTCATCCAATATAAGGAGATCGGGTTCGGTGATAAGCGTATTGGCAAGCGCCACACGTTTCAATTGTCCGCCGGACAGAGACTTCACCTGCTGATTGAAATCGCGGATTTTGAGTTGAGAAAGAATTTGTTTGGCTTTCTGCTCATACTCCCAGGCCTTCTCATGGTCCATGCGCACCAGAATTTCATCCAAACCGGGATGCCCTTCCGTCTCCATGCAACGTTCATACTCCTTTATCAGCTCTACGGTACTGTTGCCATGATGAAAACATGCTTCCAACACAGTCAGCTCTTCCGGATATTGAGGGTCTTGTTCCAGATAGCCGACACGTATATCACGTCTGAAAGAGATTGTACCGCCGTCATAGCCTTCTTTTCCGGAAAGGATATTAAGCAGTGTGGACTTGCCGCTGCCATTCTTGGCAATAAGCCCCACCCGTTGCCCTTCGGACAAACCAAAGGATATATTCTCGAATAGTACCAGGTCGCCAAACGACTTAGTCAGGTTTTCCACTTGAAGGATTGAATTTACTGCTGCCAAAACTTATTAAATTGAGAGTTGAGAATTAAAATTGAGAAATTGCCATGCAGACGGCAATATGAATCGGGAAATGGCTTGTCATGAAAGTAAATTCCGGTAAACCTCTGCAAGATTGCAGGGCTCTCCGACTTTGACTTTGCTCCATACCAATTTCATCGGATCTATCACGGTATCGCCCGCAACACTCGTCAGAACAGGGGCTTCACGATTGCCGTCGATAAGCGTACGCCATTCCAAACCGTCTACTTCATTAGCCAAAATCACACAAAGCGTAATACCCAGCGACAACCATACCTCTTTTTTCTTGGCGCCTATGCTGCCGCTGTCTATGACCTGCTGCATATTGGCTATATCTTCTTCCTGTCCCTGGAAGTCTTTCTTCAACTGCTCTTTTACAGTGGTACATACCCACTCGTATGCTTCGTTTATCCGGTAAATTTCCGATAGGCGCACCGGAATTATCTCTGCCGGATATTTTTGACCGGCCCGACGGACTTCCAATGAAGCTATGATGCTTTCGGCCTCTGCCACCGGCTCTCCCTTACGCACCGTAAACGAGCATTCAAAAGCAACATCGTCTATCCCAGCTATCCAGAGATGGGAAGTGTAGTATGTTCCTTCTTCCTCAAACATCTCCTTACTGTACGCACAATCCAGACGACCTATTTTCACAAGTGTGGCCGAAGTATTCTCTTTGAGTTCCTGCTTAACAGATTCCCTGCCGTATGCAGTATCTCCTTTATAAGCCGATATACGGAAATTACCGGTCCACTCGTTAGGATTATAAAACAGGAAAGAGCCTTCCCCGTCTTCAAATTCGTTCCAGTCTGCCGGATAAACCATAGAGAACCATGCTCCCGGAGAAATGTATTTCTTACCTTGTTTCATACTTCATTGACTAAATGGGTTCTTTCTTGCAAAAGTAACATTACCGCTGTTGATATGCAAACAAACCCAACAAAAAACAGCCGATTCTCACGAACCGGCTGTTCCAATCATCATCTATGAATGAAGACTGTTTAGGTCTCCAATATTTTAATATATCTTATAAATCCATATTTCGAGTGCAAAGATAATCAATGAAATAATATGTGCATCAAGATTTTAAGATATTTAAATTAACATTCTATAAACTAATAAGGTTATGACCTACTTAATGTAACCGTAATACTCATTATCTGTCGCACAATCCCACCAAACCGGACACGACCAAATCGGGTCTGTCATGGCTTGTTTGTTGGATGCCTTTAGCTGAGTCAGATTATAGTTGCTCTCATGAGTACTCTGGCTGAAACGACGGAACCAATAAGTAGGCTCATTCTTAGAAGTACCTACAATCTTGCTGACAGCCGTGAAATCCTGTGGACGGTCATAATCCACATAGTCATAATCCAAACGGCGCATATCATTCCAATTTTCGGTATTGATGCCCAATGCGATAATCTTCTGACGCATAATCTCGAACAAGGTCAGACTGGCAGCATTCTGACATACGGAAGGACTTGCCATATAAGTACTGATTTCACCTTCATCCATCGGCTTCTGATCCGGATTCTTTGTTCCTTCGGCTTCCCATGATTTCAATTTAGCCTGCATACGGTCAAAGTTTGCCTTTATGCCTTTTTGATAGGCATCCAATGCCCCATCGGTATCTCCTTTGCGGAAAAGGACTTCCGCCTTGATAAAGCACATTTCCGAATAAGTAAGAATATCGGAATCTGAATTAGGACGTGCATAGAATGTACCCGTACCGCCCACATAGTCTGATTTCGCATCGGTATAGTAATACATATCCGTAGTGTTTCGCCCGCTATTGGCCATACCGTTAGAACGTAAATTTACATAAATAGTATCACCTGCACGCTTATAATCCTTATTATTGCAATATGCAGAACCCTTTTGATAAAGCACGGTCACATTGTTGCCGTCGACCGTTGTCTGATGTATGGCCTGAGCATCAGCAATAAATTTCGTCTTTGTTTCATTATCCGCTTTGGATAAATCATAAGTTATCATAAATCCGCCTTTTTCCTTATTATAACCGGTTTCTCCACCCGTTACAAACAAAGCAGCTACCGGACCGCCTTCTGCGCGTGTAGTGGAATGTATCACATCCACCCCGGCATCACGAATCCATTCATTAGCCGTTATTTTACCATCAGCATTCAGTTTCACATTTGTCATCATGGCAGGAACAAGCTTTGACAAACGGGGGTCTTCCGCACCCGAACCACCTGTAAATTTATTAGTTAACAGATTAACATACCAGCGCGTCAGACGTTGTGTCGAACCATATCCGGTACAATCCCAAATAACGGAAGCCTGATAAGGGTCGCTCACCGTAAAATTAACCTCATCCCCTTCCACATTATAATGTTTCATAATGGTGTTGTCATCATTCGACTGAGGAGCAGAGTTCAATGCCGTCAAAATAGCTTCCGGATCATACAAATCCGCTTTCTTGGATAATTTCAGCAAATAACGGGCTTTCAGACCGTAACATAATTTCAGCCACCTGGAAACCTCTCCGCCATTCCATAAATCGCCTGCACTCAATGCGGGAGCCGTGGTGTTCTGCTGCTTGCCAAAATTCTCGATAGCTTTGTCCAGATACCCCATACAGAGTTCATACATGGTTTTACCGTCATCATAGGCCGGATTGGTCTTACCGGTAAACGCTTCCTGAACAGGCAGCTCGCCATGCAAGTCGAGCATCATCATAAATCCCATCGCCTTAATGCAATAAGCTGCACCTTCATAATGATAAGCTCCTTCCGTTTCTGCCTTCTCTATCAAAGGATCGATATTTACACCTGCACCCAGATAAAAATTCTGATAAATAGTGGTACATGAACTTTGGGCAGGATTCCATGATGACAAGAGGCTGTTGGCAGCCGTGCCCCCGGTCTGTGTCATGATACCGGCAATCGTATTGGTACGCATACTGGCTGTACCCCATGCGTAAGCATAATAGTTCTGTATCCACGGCAGGCGAAGCTGCGGTGATACGGTTTCGGAAACCGGATTATCCGGATCTGTATTCACATCCAGGTAGTCCTCGCAAGAAGACATGCCGAACACAAGCGCCAAGCCAAATGCAATATGTATTAGTTTCTTCATACTCTTATCTTTTTAAATCTGTTATTAGAATGTAAGATTAATGCCAAACGACATGCCGGCTGTGGCCGGAACACCGCAATAGTCGATACCTGCAGAACCGGAACCACCTGTACCGGAACCTGAAACGCATGTTTCGGGATCCATACCCTTGTAGTTTGTCCAAACAAACAGATTAGTTCCCGTAATTGTAGCAGTCAGCCCCTTGATTATATTTTGTTTCTTCAACAAATCCTTGAAATCGTAGGACAAGGAAATAGAACGCAAACGCAGCCAATTGGTGTCAGTTATAAAGTTATAGGCGTTCTTGGCATAATTCTTATAATACTCCTGAATCATATACTTGCCGGAACGGGTAGAGTTACCAACCTGATAAGTTTCATTGGCATTATAGGTAATTGTTTTGGTTTCATAAGACGGTTTTGCAGCAGTGCCCGTATTGACAACACCCGTAAATGATACGGATTCTCTGTTTATTGTCTTTGTGCTCAATCCTTTCGTCACGAGATAGTATTCGGTCCCATTATAGATGTCACCTCCCAGACGGATATCGAACAAGAAAGAAAGGTTGAAATTCTTATAGCTGAAACTATTATTAAAACCACCTATCAGCTTCGGTTCACGGTTACCCACAATATTGGTTTCAACTTGCGTATCCTTATACAAACCTGTAGACGGGTCGATAACATTGTACATCTTGCCGTCGGGCCCTTGAGCCGTTTCATACTTATTACCCGTCAATCCCAAAAAATAACCGCCATTGGGTATTGAGCCGGCTTTGGCTGCACCAACCTGCGCATCCGTCACATAGAAAATATCCACACCGTCGATAAAATCTCCCAATCGTCCACGGTTACCGGAAAGATTCAGTGTCGTTTCCCATTGGAAGTCTTTCGTTACAATAGGTTTACCTGTAATCGAGAGCTCCATACCCTTATTTTCTACCGAACCGCCATTCAGCGTAAGGAAAATGTATCCCGTAGACTGTGCCAAACGCGGTGCACAAATCTGGTCTTTCGTCTTGCTTTGATAGTAAGTATAGTCAAAGCCCAAACGTCCGTTGAAGAAACGCATTTCCAAACCCAATTCATAAGAATCCTGTATTTCAGGTTTCAAACCGACACTACCGCCTGTCCAACTGTTGCCCATACCATATTTGCCACCGTTCAGCGTAGCTACCGGCCACATATAGTATCCCAAAGAATAGGCATCAGCATCTTTACCTACCCGTGCCCATGAACCGCGGATCTTACCGAATGAAAGTACGTTGTTCTTCGGCAGCAGTTCGGTAAACACAAACGAACCGCTTACGGAAGGATAAAAATAAGAACGGTTATTCACCGGCAATGTAGAAGACCAGTCGTTACGTCCGGTCACTGTCAGATAAACAAGATTCTTGTACGAAGCACGGAATTCACCGTAAAGGCCTACCATGCGTTTGCGTACCGTACTCTCTTTGAAATACTGGTTGGCTTTAATAATATTGTTGAAACTGTAAAGCCCTTCCGTTACAAAATTATATCCCCAACGGGTGTTATTCGTTGTCTTCGTAGCTTCTGTAGTAGTACCTACCAGAAGATTCAAATCAAAATCACCGAAAGTCTTATGGAAGTTAGACATCACATTCGTAGTAATGTATTGGTAATTCACATCACCTTTGGACATATAACCGTTCTGATATATCTGCTTGACCGCACCACCCGGACGCCGAAGCGTATTGGAACTGGTAGTGTATTTATCAATACCCGCACGTGCGGAAACATCCCACCAGTCTGTCAGTTTGAGGCTTGCGTTGACTGCACCCGTAAAACGGGATGTTTCGTCCGTCAAAGTATTTTTATTCAGAATCCAATACGGATTTTCAACATCATCCTCCAAATCCTGCAAACCCTCCAATATGCGGTATTTACTACCATCATCATTCAGATAGCGACTCATCTGATCGTCGACAGGCCATCCGTAAACAGCGGTCATTGCACCGTTACCGCCCTGTCCGTACAAACCTGCACTGGTCAGTGTCTTATCAGTACTTGCCTGCGAATAAGAAACGTTGGCTCCTACTGTCAGGATGCCGTATTTCTGTTCACCATTAAAGCGGAAAGTCGTCTTGTCATAACCAGTTGTAGGGATAATGCCGGACTGATGATAATTGGAACCGGATAAATAGAAAGAACCGTTCTTACTACCGCCGGACACACTTACACTATTATCCCAAACACTACTTCCTTGAAAGAAATCATCTATATTATCATAAGCCATACCATCAATCCGATCTCCCCAGGAATCCATCGTCTTATCAATAAAAGCACCGGAAGTGTTATATTCTCCACGGCCATACAGTTTTTGAACTTCCGGTAATTTATTAGCCCATGAATAGGTATATTTACTGCTTACATTCACCCTTACAGCACCCTCTTCACCTTTCTTGGTCGTAATGATAATAACGCCATTAGCAGCACGGGAGCCATACAGCGCAGCAGCCGCAGCACCTTTCAACACGGACATGCTCTCAATGTCTTCAGGGTTAATATCCATTACACGGTTGCTGAAAGTAGTTGCAGTTTTCGTCATGCCATCCGTACCGGAATTACCGGTATTTACTGTAGAGTTATCATAGATAATACCGTCTACAACAAACAAGGGCTGGTTATCACGAGATTCGCTGGCAGAGTTACCGCCACGAATTACAATATTGGAACCGGCACCCGCAGCACCACCTGCCTGCGTAATATTTACACCGGGGATTTTACCAGCCAAAGAGTTTACCACATTCGTTTGCTTGTTCTTCATCAACTCTTTGGAATTAATATCCGAAACAGAATAACCTAACGCCTTTTTCTCTTTCTTAATGCCCATAGCCGTTACAACAACTTCACTCAATGACTGGGTATCATCTTTCAGGGTAACCGTATAGTCGCTTGCCGCTCCTACCTTCACTTCTTCCGTAGCATATCCAACAAATGAGACTACCAATGTGCTACCCACTGGAGCTTCTACCGAGAATTTTCCATCGATGTCAGTAACAGAACCTGTACTGGAACCTTTCACTAATACACTGGCTCCAATAATCGGTTCGCCTGCAACATCCACTACTTTACCTGTGATTGTTTTGGCTTGCTGAGTACTTTGGGAACTTAGCGCATTATCAGCAGCAACAACCGAATATGGCACAGACATCCCAAGCAATGCAAGCAACACTAATGATAAGCAATAATTTCTTTTCATAAGCTCTTTTTATTTGGATTTATTTGCAAATTTATAAATTAATTCAGCAAATCAAAGAGGGATATATTTAAAATATATTAAATAAATATTAATACATTTGCTTTTATGATTTTAAAATATTGGCAAATATAAAACAATAAACATTATTATTTCTTATCGGATAAGTAGCATATATAATAAACGACTACACGTTTATTATCATTCTGTTAATTCTTTTATCACATTTTTGGAAAATAGAAAATTGCTGAAAAAGCGGCGGTATTATTAACAATCAAAAACAAACATTTATATACACAAAACACATAAAATAAAAAAAATATTAAAACAGAAGTGCAAGCAATTAGAAAACGTGAGTGATTGGAAACAAAGTTCCCAAAGTACTATTTAATCTTATAAACTATTCAACCTTTACTATTTTCCTATAGGTTGTATCCGCCTTCTTACATCCTTGGATATTTCCAAAAACATATAATTCAATCTGCCGGAATGAATGCCCTTTTCATTCTCTTTATATTTCCGACTTGCATACTCTTTAGACTTATCAAAGGTTATACGGGACATCTGATTCTGCGTTTTTCCCACCATAGTAGAATCCAGCCGTTCATCAGGAAAGAAATCGTCCAAATCCACATCCCCAATCATGGTGGTCTCAAGAAATTTCATATCTTTATGATTTGCATCAGTATAATAACCAACAAACATATGTCCGGGTGTACGTACCAGTATCGGCTCGATATTTATGGCACGCAGCAAAGAAGCAAACAGAACACTCCCATCCACACAATTAATTTGCGATGACTCCAAGGCATCATCGAATGTACGAACACGTTGAGAGAAAACCACATTGCTGGACAGGCTTGTATTAGAAACCGAACTATACCGGAAATTACGTTTCTGCAAAACATTCCACAAGGCATAAACCTGATTATCGACAGCCTCAGGACTACCCTGATAACCGAGGAAACGATTCACAATACGAGTATTCAATGCTTCCCGCAGCAAATGGTCTATCATAGGATTTTCTTCATTGACATAAGCAGCAAAGAATATTCCGGTATCATGAAATCTCGTACCTCCCGTAACATACCCCAATAAACACTCATTGATACTGCGCACCGAAAAAGTACGTACCCGCTGCCCCAACTCTTTCCTATTCATCTCTACCGTAACGGCAACGCTAATCGGCTCCGCCTGATTATTATTCTTCAAGGCTTCATAGTTCCAGATAATATCGGGATAGATTGTATACTCGGTACGTGGCCTTGCCAATACAAACTCCGAAACGGAACGGGAAAAGAAAGGGGTTTCCGCAACTTCTATCCTCACCCGGCTATAAGCCTTTGCCGACCGGACTTTCACAGCGATACAAGATTTTGGGTTTCCCACAAACATCGAATCAGCCGGCACAATCACCTGGGCATCTGTCGTTGCAACAGACAAAATGCTGGAAGGAAAAATATTCCCACCCAATTCATCCGTTATCTCAAAACCGGAACGGAAAGGAGCAACGTTCAACCAAATCGAACCAATAATTACAACAGCCAATACAGCCACTATTAACGGCATACGCCACTTAGATTGTCCCCACCTCTTTATATCCATTAATTCTTTCATATAGAAACCCTTTTTAAAACAATACAAAGATAATACTTAATTAGTTGCAAGAGAGATTTTGTAATCGCAATGTAATACTTGTTTCATTCCATCGTAACAAAAACGCCGCAATTTTGTCGAAGAAAAGAAATAAAGTTTAACTTTGTAATAAAGAGACTCTATACGTCTCTCATTACATTAATTCAGAAATACAATGAACGAATATCGGATTTTAGTAGTAGACGACGAAGAAGATTTATGCGAAATCTTAAAGTTTAACCTTGAGAATGAAGGCTACGAAGTAGATACCGCAAACTCTGCCGAAGATGCCTTGAAAATGGACATCAGTACTTACGACCTGCTATTACTGGACGTGATGATGGGGGAAATTTCCGGATTCAAAATGGCAAGTATACTAAAGAAAGAAAAGAAAACGGCCAAGATTCCTATCATCTTTATCACAGCCAAAGACACCGAAAATGATACGGTAACCGGATTTAATATAGGAGCAGACGACTATATCTCCAAGCCTTTCTCCTTACGCGAAGTAGCAGCACGCGTTAAAGCCGTATTACGCCGTACCCGGCAAACTGAAACGGAGCGCGCACCTGAACAAATTGCCTATAAATCATTAGTGCTTGATATCATCAAAAAGAAAGTAAGCATAGACGGAGAGGAAGCCCCCCTCACCAAAAAAGAGTTTGAAATACTGCTCTTGCTACTGCAAAACAAAGGACGCGTATTTTCCCGCGAAGACATATTGAGCCGCATCTGGAGTGACGAAGTATATGTGTTGGACCGCACTATAGACGTAAACATCACCCGCCTGCGCAAAAAGATAGGAATATATGGCAAATGTATTGTAACTCGCTTAGGATATGGTTATTGCTTCGAAGCCGAATAATGACAGACATTTCCTGTCATTCAGCCGGAAGTTATTTCTTTCGGTAATCTCATTATTTCTTGTCTTTGCAGCCTGTTTTATTGCTTATCAATATCAACGGGAGAAAGAGTATAAAGTAGAACTGCTCGACACGCAACTCCAAGACTATAACGAACGCCTGCAACAGGAGCTGCGAAGTATTCCGGACAGTCTATGGACATCTACTTTAAACCGGTATATAGCCAAAGGTTCATACAGAGACCTTCGTGTCACTATCGTAAATTTACAAGGCCGCGTCCTTTATGACAGTTACAATGAAACTTCCCAAGAAGCATTCAGCAATCACATTAATCGTCAGGAAGTCCAAAAAGCATTAAAGAACGGCAAAGGATATGATTTAAGGCGCACCTCCGAAACAACAGGCATACCCTATTTCTATTCGGCAACTCTCTATCCCCAGTATATCATTCGCTCGGCATTACCCTATGATGTAAACCTGGTAAATAGTCTGGCTGCCGATCCGCATTACCTCTGGTTTACAGCTATTGTTACTTTATTGCTGATATTCGTTTTCTATAAGTTTACATCCAAACTGGGTACGGCAATCAACCATCTGCGGGAATTTGCCAAACGCGCCGATAAAAACGAACCGGTGGAAACCGATATACAATCTGCTTTCCCGCATAATGAACTTGGCGAAATATCCCAGCACATTATACAGATATATAAACGTTTGCGGGAAACCAAAGAAGCGTTATATATCGAACGTGAGAAACTGATTACACACCTACAGACTTCTCGCGAAGGATTGGGTGTATTTACTAAAGACAAAAAAGAAATCTTAGTCAATAACCTCTTTACACAATACGGCAATTTAATCTCCGATTCCAACTTGCAAACTACCGAGGAGATATTTTCCATTTACGAATTTCAAAAAATCACCGATTTTATCAGTAAGGCACAAAGAAAACCTTCGGATAAAGAAGAGAAGCGTCTCTCCATCAACATCAATAAAAACGGGCGCATATTCATTGTAGAATGTATCATCTTCCAGGATCTGAGTTTTGAAATATCCATTAATGACATCACACAGGAAGAAGAACAAGTACGTTTGAAACGCCAACTGACACAGAACATTGCACATGAACTGAAAACCCCTGTAAGCAGTATTCAAGGGTATCTGGAAACAATTGTCAGCAATGAAAGCATCCCCCGCGAAAAGATGCAGACTTTCCTTGAACGGTGTTATGCCCAAAGCAACCGGCTGAGCCGTCTATTACGGGATATCTCCGTACTGACACGTATGGATGAAGCAGCCAACATGATTGATATGGAGAAAGTAGACATCAGCATGCTTGTCACCAATATAGTCAACGAAGTATCATTGGAACTGGAAGAAAAGCATATTACGGTAGTCAACGGTCTACATCCCAAAATACAATTAAAGGGTAACTATTCATTACTCTACTCCATATTCCGTAACCTCATGGATAACGCCATGGCTTATGCAGGAACCAATATCTACATCAACATCAACTGTTTCCGTGAGGATGAGAACTTCTATTATTTCAGTTTTGCAGATACCGGAGTAGGCGTTTCACCAGAACATCTGAATCGTTTGTTCGAACGCTTTTATCGTGTAGACAAAGGACGTTCTCGAAAATTGGGCGGTACAGGCTTAGGGCTTGCCATCGTAAAAAATGCCGTCATCATTCATGGCGGAACAATCTCCGCCAAGAATAATCAAGGTGGCGGACTGGAATTCGTTTTTACGTTGGCAAAGGAGAAATAATTTCTTTTATTCATTTTGGTTTGTTACTTTTTTCATTATCTTTGCGATGCATTGGTTTGCCGCCTTTTTTCAAAGGAAGCGATTAAAAGGGAATCAGGTGTAAATCCTGGACAGTCCCGCTGCTGTAAGTTTCGTGCAACGTTGCAGACAATTACTCTATGCCACTGGAATATTCTTCCGGGAAGGCGCCTGCAACAGAAACAAGTCAGAAGACCTGCCATGCATTATCTTATCATTGCTTTCGAGGAAAAAGCGTTGAGTCTAATGAACGGGATAAATTCTATCCAATCATTTCATTCATCAAACCTCTTTCAAAGAAAGTAAAAGAGAATAAACTCTGCCAAGTTTATTTAAATGATGTCCGGTCGAAGTGATTCGCCCGGACATTTGTTTTACAGAAAGTCATCAAAAACATTGTTCATCATCTATAAAATCATTATATTCGGCACATAAAACACAAAAACGGATTTATCCGTTGACCCATTGTCTAACTTATAAAAAATAATCTATGGAATTACCATTTGCCGAATCATGGAAAATCAAAATGGTGGAACCTATCCGCAAAAGTACCCGCCAGGAACGCGAACAATGGCTGAAAGAGGCCCACTACAACGTATTCCAACTCAAATCGGAACAAGTTTATATCGACCTCATCACCGACTCGGGCACCGGAGCCATGAGCGACCGCCAATGGGCAGGCATGATGCTGGGTGACGAAAGCTATGCCGGAGCCACCTCATTCTTCAAACTGAAGGAAGTCATCACCCGCCTCACCGGATTTGAATACATTATCCCCACCCACCAGGGACGCGCTGCCGAAAATGTACTCTTCTCCTACTTGGTGCACGAGGGCGACATTGTGCCGGGAAACTCCCATTTCGACACCACCAAAGGACATATCGAGGGACGCCGGGCATTGGCTCTGGACTGCACCATAGACGAAGCCAAACAGACACAGCTGGAAATTCCCTTCAAAGGCAATGTAGACCCTAAAAAACTGGAAAAAGCATTACAGGAACATAGCGAACGGATACCGTTCGTCATCGTCACCATAACCAACAACACTGCAGGCGGCCAGCCGGTTTCCATGCAGAACCTGCGCGAAGTCCGCGCCATTGCCGACAAGTACGGCAAGCCCGTTCTCTTTGACTCGGCACGCTTTGCGGAAAATGCCTACTTCATCAAAATGAGAGAAGAAGGTTACCGCAACAAGAGCATAAAGGAAATTACCCGCGAGATGTTTGACCTTGCCGACGGTATGACGATGAGTGCCAAAAAAGACGGTATTGTCAACATGGGCGGATTCATAGCCACCCGCCGGAAAGACTGGTATGAAGGTGCCAAAGGCTTCTGCGTGCAGTTCGAAGGCTACCTTACTTACGGAGGCATGAACGGTCGTGACATGAACGCCCTTGCCATCGGCCTGGATGAAAATACTGAATTTGACAATCTGGAAACCCGCATTCACCAGGTGGGCTATCTAGCCATGAAACTGGATGAGTACGGGATACCCTACCAACGTCCCGCAGGCGGCCATGCCATATTTGTGGATGCCCCCAAAGTGCTGACACATGTGCCCAAAGAAGAATTCCCGGCACAAACACTGACCGCTGAGCTCTATCTGGAAGCAGGCATACGCGGCTGCGAAATCGGGTATCTGCTGGCAGACCGCGACCCGGTGACCCGCGAAAACCGCTTCAACGGCCTGGACTTGCTTCGGCTTG
>OHFV01001013.1_pt1 | contig 13905 bp, 11 predicted proteins | sample 1567611 | NCBI WGS metagenome assembly OHFV01 (sample SAMEA3879532, study PRJEB24766) | human gut metagenome | biome: human-associated habitat; feature: feces | place: USA | collected 1985/1987
CCTCACCTCCAAGCTCCTACCATCTGAACCATTCTGACAGCACCCTCCCATCCGGGTATAATTAGCGCTGTGTCAAAATGCTTGACACAGCGCTGGGGGTATGCGGGTTGGACGGATTTTTCTTTGGAGAGAGGTTGGAGAGGGGAGGAGAGTGAAATGTAGAGAGAAGAGAATTTGGAGAGAGATAAGAGAGGGGAAGGGTGTTATCGGACGAGGTGTTTCTCGGTGTGGGTGCGTCCGTCGGATAGGCGTGTGGTGACGATGTAGATGCCGGGGGTGAGGGCGGAGAGGTCGGGGGCGCCTGAGCCGGCGGTCACGGCGATGCCTGCGAGGGTGTGGATTTCGTAGGAGAGGGGTGCGGCGTCTGCGCAGCAAATTCGGTCTGACCTCGGCCGACTCGCTGGAGGAATTTCTGCGCCGCTACAACTCTACATATAACGCATGATGGTGCGCTGGCGCCGCCGCATGTAGGATGACGGGTGTGCCGGGTCGCGTTTGAGCGGCGATGGGAGGCAGAGCGCTATCAGCGCCGCCCGAGGTTTCGACAGTTCCTTTGCCGTGCATCCGAAATAGTGCTGCGAGGCGGCCTCCACACCGTAGATGCCCGCGCCCATCTCGATGCTGTTGAGATACACCTCCATAATGCGCTCTTTCGACCAGAAAAGCTCTATCAGCACCGTAAAATAGGCTTCAAGCCCCTTGCGCACCCATGAGGGGCCGGGCCATAGAAACACATTCTTGGCGGTCTGCTGCGAAATCGTGGAGGCTCCGCGCTGGCGTTTGCCCGCCTTCCCCTCGTCGATGGCATTCTGAATCTCCTTGAAATCGAATCCGTGGTGCTCATAGAAACGCCCGTCCTCCGATGCCACCACGGCGCGGGGCATCCACGACGAAATCTCGTCGTAGCTCACCCATTGGTGTTGCCAGTGGCGCTCGCGTTCTTTCTGCGTGTCGGTGCCCTGCGCGTTTACGGCACGGATAATCATGAGAGGGGTCACAGGCACCGGCACGAATCTGAAAAGGATTACGGCGCCGATAGAGCTGCCGAAAAACAGGAGCAGCAGCACACGCAGCAGTTTCCACACTTTTTTCATTGTGAATGCGGTTTGATGGGGAATGGGATTTGTGGGGATGGCGGCAGTTATATCGCCAGTCGCAGAATCTGGTTGGGCGTGCCGGCAATCTGGTCGGCATGGTTGGCCAGAAGCTCCTCAAGCGGGCGGAATCCCCAGGTGACGCCCACGGAGTCGACGCACGCGCGGCGGGCGGTCTCCATGTCAACGCCCGAGTCGCCCACATAGAGCACCTCTGATTTTGGGGTGGGCACCAGCGACAGAATCTCGAAGACAATCGACGGGTCGGGTTTGGTGGGAAACCCCTCTTTCTGCCCTTCGACGGCCGCCCAGGGTATGTCGGGGAAGAAATGGCCGATCAGACGGTCCACGGCGCTCTGATATTTGTTGGATGCCACGGCCACCTTGATGTCGCGGCGGGTAAGTTCTGCAAGAAGCTCGGGGATGCCGGGGTAGGGCACGGTGTCGACATGGAGATGCGAGTCGTAATATTCCTTGAAATAGGCGAGAAGTTCGTCGACTTTTTCGGGGGTGCGGAGCCCCTCGGGAAGCACGCGCTCGATGAGTCGGCGCACGCCGTTGCCCACGAAGCGCGGGTAGGCCGTGATGGGGTGAAGGGGCAGCCCGGCACGCTCAAGCGCATGATTGGCGGCATTGCCGAGGTCGGCAATGGTGTTGAGCAGAGTGCCGTCGAGGTCGAAAATCACAAGTTGTTTCATAACAAATTGTTTCAAATGCTGTAAGAATCAGAAGGGGTATCCCACCGAGAAGTGGAAAGTGGCGTCGCGTCCCCAGTCGGGGTGCGCTATGGGCCAGCGTTCCTGTCCGCGGGCGGGGTTGTGGGCCTTGAATCCAAGGTCGAAGCGGAGGAGAAAATAGGTGAAGTCGAGACGCAGACCGACACCGTAGGCCATGGCTATCTCTTTGTAGAAATCCTTGAAGCGGAACAGACCGCCGGCCTGGTTGGGATAGCTTTTGATGGTCCACACGTTGCCGGCGTCGACAAAGAGCGCGCCCTCGAACACCCAGAACAGTTTGCTGCGCAGCTCGAGCGACAGCAGCATGGATATGTCGCCGCACTGGTTGATGAAGTCGGTGACGTTGTTGTGACCGTCGAACGAGCCCGGGCCGAGCGAGCGCACGCTCCAGCCGCGTACCGAGTTGGCGCCGCCGGCATAGAACCGTTTCTCGAAGGGGATCATCGACGCGTTGCCATAGGGGTAGCCGATTCCCAGGCCGGAATGGAACGTGATGGAGCTGCGCGATGAAAAGGCGTGGTTGATGGTGTAGTCGGCCTCCCCTTTGACATACTGGGCGTAGGGGATGCCGAATATCTTGTAGGCACCGTCTTTTTTGTGCTGTCCCACCATTTTCGAGACTGCAAAGAGCAGGTTGCCGGCTGTCTCGATGGCGAAGCGCAGTGTGTAGGTGTTGATCTGAGGCGGCAGGCGGTAGAGCGTGGAGGCTGTGGCGGGAGTGCGGCGGTTGGTCTTGTACCATGTGAAGCCTGTGCGGAGGATGAAGTGATCCTCATAGCTGTAGCGCAGCAACGGGTTGTCGGGGGCGATGTTGTCGATGAAATTCACCGTGGAGCGCGGCAGCGACACAATGTTGAGGTCGATCAGGTCGAATGTGCGGCGGGTGCGGTTGCTGAGCGTGGCCCACTTGAAGCGCCATGCGGCGCCTGCGATCACGCGGGTGTATTCGGGCCTCTCCTGCCACATAAACGTCAGCGCGAACTCGGTGGTGGCCGGGCTGCGCCGCTTGAAGCCGCTGCGCAGGAATGGCGCCTTGAGTTTGGGGAATGTTATGCCCACCTCAGCCGCCAGCTCGGTGTAGCGGTCGTTGATCAGCCCCTCGAGATTTCCCGACAGGCTTTCGTAGGCGCCGCGGAGCTTTGCGGTGAGCACTTCGCCGCCATGGAAGATGTTGCGGTTGTTCCATGTGATGCCTCCGCCGACGCCGAGGTCCCCCTCGGAGTTGGTGCCCTCCAGTTCAAACTGGATTGCCTGCTTTTTGGTGCGCGACAGCAGGATGTAGACGTCGAGATTCTCCTCGCCGCCCGGCGTCTCAGGGTCGGCTGCCTCGCCGGCAGGGCGAGTGACTATGTTGACATATTTCAGAATCTGCAGCCGGTTGAAAGCCTCGTAGGTGCGGTCGACCGCCGATGTTGAGTAGATTTCGCCGGGACGGATGAAGCATTGCTCCGAGAGCACTGTGGGGCGCAGATAGCGGTCGGGGCCGTAAAGAATTTTCAGACCCTCGCATGTGACGGTGTCGGTGCCCTCGAACCGCATGAGGGTGGCATCTTCGTTCTGCGAGAAGTCGGTGACGATGAACACATGGCGGAACCGACACAGACGGCCGGGATCGCGCACGGTCATGTGCAGGTCCACTTCCTTCGAGCCGGCCACGGTGTCGGCCACGAATGTGACCTGCTCCTTGGTGAAACCCAGGTAGCCGCGTTCGTGCATCCCCTCGGCGAATATGGCGCGGACAGCGTCGAGGCTGTTGCGGTTGAGGTTGTCGCCCGACCGTATGGGAAAGCGGGTGGAGTCGTTGTAGTAAATCTCCCGCGCCACGGGGTGCTCGAATTCAGCTGAAAAGGATGACACCGTGCGCGGAGTGCCGGGATAGAGCAGGTAGTTGACCGTCATCTTTTTCTTGCCGGTCACAATGGTGTCGACCTCCACCACTGCATCGTCGTAACCCTGGTTGAGCAGTGCCAGACGCAGCTGGCGGGCGCTCTGGTCGGTGAGCTGCGGATCGTAGATCACCGGCTCCTGCCCCATTTTGCGCACCCATTTGTTGAAGCGTCCGTCGGGGTTTTTGCCCGAAAGGTTATAGACGCCCAACTGCAGTTTCCAGAATCCGAGCACTTTGTGGTTGGGCGACTGCCTGAGGTAGTTGGCCAACCCCGAGGTTGATACCTCGGGTGAGTTCACCACGTCGATGTTCACTTTGTCGAGCAGATACTCCCCGTCGGGCACATGGCGCGTGGAACTGCACCCTGAAAGGAGCAGCGACAGCGCGGCGGCTGCAAAAAGTAATATTCTGACTGTTAGTGATTTCAAGTGCGGGGATCGTTTGTGCGGGCGAGGGCTGTCAGCGGTTGCGGGCGTTGAAGTCGTCGAGGATGAAGCGGGCCACGGAGTCGCTCGCGTTGCTGCCGATGACCGTGGAGGCCATGTCGCGGACTTCGGGGAGTGCGTTCTCCACGGCGACCGCCACATCGGCCACGCGCATCATAGGCAGGTCGTTGAGGTTGTCGCCGAAAACCACAATGCGGCCGCATCCCAGTTCGCGGGCTACATCCTTCACCGCGTTGGCTTTGGAGCAGCTTCCGGCATAAATGTCCATAAACGCCACTTCGGGGTTGAAGATGTCGCGGTACCATGCCGCGGAGCATAGTGTGCGGTCGTTGACCATGCGGCAAAGTATGTCGGCTTTTTCGGGTGTGCCGATTGCGAAATAGAGCACGGTGGCGGCATCCTCGCCCGCTTCCTGCCCGATATGGAATCGTTTCAGGGGGAGATTGCGCCGCTCGCGGTAAAATGCATCCTCGCGGTCGCTGAGCGGGGCTGCATGAAACACCTCCAATACCTCGTTGGCGCCGAGGGTGTAGTTGAACGGGTTTATGCCGGCAGCGCGGAATGCATCGCGGATGATCCGGCTGTCGCGCTCCGACATAAGCGTGATATAGTCGTAGCGCCTGAGCCGACGGTTCCAGTAGGCGGCGCCTGTCATCACGATGGCGGGAATGTCGCGCCCCTCGGGCGTGGTTGCCGCATGCAGCCCGTCGAGCAGCAACTCCACAGTGGCGGGTGTGCGGGCGGTAGCCACTGTGATCATGGCTCCGCGGTCGATGAGGCTGTTGAGGATTTCGCGCGACTCATCGGGCACCCTGCTCGATGGGTCGAGCAGAGTGCCGTCGAGATCCGTGACATATAGGGTGCGGTCTGTCATTGAAGATCAGATGCCGGTGTAGGTGGAGGGGGAGAGCGCTTTGAGCTGGGCACGCACCTCGTCGGTGACGTCGAGCGTGTCGATGAAGGTCTCTATGGATTCCTCGGTCACCTTGGCGTTTGTGCGGGTGAGCTGCTTGAGGGTCTCGTAGGGGTGTGGATAACCTTCGCGGCGCAGAATGGTCTGGATGCCTTCGGCCACCACGGCCCATGCTTTGTCGAGGTCGCGGGCGATGGCGTCGGCATTGAGCAGCAGTTTGCCCAACCCCTTGAGTGTGGAGTGGATGGCGATGACGCTGTGGGCCATGGGCACGCCGATGTTGCGGAGCACGGTGGAGTCGGTGAGGTCGCGCTGCAGACGCGACACGGGGAGCTTCTGCGACAGATGGGCGTAGATGGCGTTGGCGATGCCGATGTTTCCTTCGGAATTCTCGAAATCGATGGGGTTCACCTTGTGCGGCATGGCCGATGAACCGACCTCGCCGGCTTTGATTTTCTGTTTGAAATATTCGGCTGAGACATACATCCAGATGTCGCGGTCGAGGTCGAGGATGATGGTGTTGATGCGGCGCAGGGCATCGAAGAGGGCGGCCAGATTGTCGTAGTTGGAGATCTGGGTGGTCCACTGTTCGCGGCCGATGCCGAGGTTTTCGCTCAGGAAAGCGTTGCCGAACGCGCGCCAGTCAAATTCGGGGTAGGCGGCATGATGGGCGTTGAAATTGCCGGTGGCGCCTCCGAATTTGCCTGTCACGGGGGTGTCGCACAGCAGCTGGCGCTGCTGACGCAGACGGTAGACATACACCTCCAGCTCCTTGCCCAGACGGGTGGGGGAAGCGGGCTGTCCGTGGGTCTTGGCGAGCATGGCCACATCCTTCCACTCCTCTGCGCGGGCTTCGAGAGCATCGGTCAGAGAATCGAGCAGGGGCAGGAACACCTCGTGAATGGCATCCTTCACCGACATGGGCACGGAGGTGTTGTTGATATCCTGCGAAGTCAGACCGAAGTGGATAAACTCCTTCCATGGAGCCAGCCCCAAAGTGTCGAAGCGCTCCTTGAGGAAATATTCCACAGCTTTCACATCGTGGTTGGTCACCGACTCATGCTCCTTGATGCGCATGGCATCGGCCACAGAGAATTCGGTGTATATCTTGGGCAGCACCTTGAGCGTGTCGGCGGGCACATCGGCCAGCTGAGGCAGAGGCAGACGGCACAGCGCCATGAAATATTCCACTTCCACCTTCACGCGATAGCGTATAAGGGCGAATTCCGAAAAATAATTGTCGAGACCCGAAGTTTTCGACCGGTAGCGGCCGTCTACGGGAGAAATAGCTGTGAGAGTCGAAAGTTCCAAAGCTGTTGTTATTGTGGTGGTTTATAATACAAGTTTGAGACTGCAAAGTTACGAAAATTCCATGGAAAAACACCAAACCGGCCACCAACATATTGTCTGTCGATAGTGCCCTTATATCTGATTGGATTAAAGATTTTACAAAATTCGTTCTCGTCATGATTATATAGCCATACTTTATATGCTTTTTCGTAATCTTTATTTTTCTTATCTACGCGTTCTTCCAGTTTGGAAATTGCATCAGAAGAGAATACGGTTTCCTTCAAGAAATCTCCAACTTCAATCAATGTCATGGATGACACGATAATTCTGGATGCTTTATTATTCTTACTCATTGTTTTAATTTGTTAGTAATCAATAAATGACAAATTGTTTTTCTGTATGGGTACCATATTTGTACAAGAAAACCATTACTATGTCTTTTGAAGCAAAATTACTGGGGATTTTACTGACAAACCACTGAGCCAATATTGGGTCATCTTGCGGGCTGTCATGCAGCCATAGCCATTGTCGTGGTTTCGCACGATGACGAGAACTGGATTTGGATGTTGATGTCGCCGTCAGTGATGTCGATGTGGTTCTCTGACATTATGACTTGGAACATGTCTGATACGAACCCTCTGAACCCATTCTCGTTTAGTTCTTCGTAGGGAAGACCACGAGTGATGATGTCCTGCTTCTTAACTGAGAGGTAGAGGAAGATAGAGTTCTTAACTCTATTGATTTCTTCCACGGTGGTGAGAACCTTTGAATAGTTCTTCACTTCGTGATTGTTCTGATGTTTGATAATGTTCAGTTTCATATTCTTGATGTTTAAGTTTCACAATGCAAAGGTCTCGGATTTTTATGGGATGAACTATTGAGCCAATATTGGCTGGGGATTTGTTGGTCGTCTCGCGGATTTGTTATAACTTTGTGATATATAAACATCTAAACGAGGAAAGGACATGTCAGCCAAAGTATATGTGATAAAAGACCGCACGGCTATTGATTTCATTGAGAACAATGACATTGATGGGTTCAGGGACTATCTCGCAGAAGAAGAATACCTGATGTTTGATTAGCCTGTGGAGTTTGAGACAGAACGTGAGGCTTTGGCCTTCTGTTCTGGTCTTGGTTATGGAACAATGGAGGGAGCACCAGTGGAACAGTTCCCTCTCCGCTCATTCGAGGAATACGACATGCCTTTCATTGAAGCTATCGAGAACTATTGAGTTCCCGACTCTGTTGGAATTTGAGAAGATAATATGACATGGCGGACGTGATGACACCAGAACAAAGGAGCCGCTGCATGGCGGCCATCAGAGGGAAGGATACCAAGCCTGAAATGATTGTGCGGAAGTATCTTTTCTCTCGTGGTCTGCGGTTTCGTGTTCAGGTCAGTAAGCTGCCGGGAAATCCTGACATTGCTCTTCCCAAATACAGGACTGTCATATTTGTCAACGGCTGTTTCTGGCATGGACATGAGGGGTGTAAGTATTTCCGTCTGCCAAAATCCAACATCGAGTTCTGGGAGCAGAAGATAAAGAACAATGTTGCCCGTGATGTCCGCAACGAGAACGAACTGAAATCACTTGGGTGGCGTGTAATCCGCGTCTGGGAATGTGATATAAAGAGAGTTGCAGGGCGAGAGGAATACCTTCAAAGCCTTTATGATACCATAACCAAGCCACAGACCGAAGGGTACGATACGAATTACGAAAACGCTCCTTTGGCGGCTGAGCCAGAAAACATGTATGGTCAGAACAACGACTGATAATTCAGCCGTTTATGGTTTAATTACCAATCTAATAACCTAATATTGAAATAATCAGACAAATAACCCCGCTCTGATGCCCCAAATCTCAGAAATTTTGCGTAAATTTGCATCAAAGCAAAACACTGAATTTATAAAATTCGTATGAGGATTTACCATTATACATCTATTGACACATTAGAATGCATTTAAAAAAATCACAATATACGTTTTAATAGAACTGATAGAGTTGATGACAAAGACGAAATAGAATTAGTAATAAGTGGAAAACCATTTGCAAAATATATTTTCGCTTCCTGCTGGACGATGGAAGCAAAAGAGAGCATACCCCAATGGGGATTATATGCAGGTAAAAGCCGAGGGGTTAGGATTTCATTAGATTCGGATAAGATGTTTAATAATTTCATCCGCACAATTCATTTTGACCTATCCCAACGCTCAAAGCAGGAATACAATGTTTTTGTCGGCAAAAAACCGATAAGACTAGATAAAAGGAGATGGTTGTTTCCTTGTGTATTTAAGGATGGCACATGGAGTGGTTTCCCGTATTACTTGTTTCATGGGACGATAAATCCGTTACGTTCTGGGATGTGCATTATGCCACATAGATATTTTAAAAATTTCTTCGTAGAAGTCGAATACGTTGAAGATGTAAACAGTAGTTATGAGGATTGTTTTCAAGTAGATCATCATAATGACGGAACTTACGGTTTTAAGTTTAAAACGAAAGTTGGTTATAAGAAAAGGAAAGATTGGGAATTTCAGAAAGAAGTCCGATTTATCCTGTTCATGATGCATACAGTACCTCAAAAACTATCAGATGAATTATTCATCGATTACCCTAGCGCCAACTTTACAGAATACAATTTTCCACCAATTGGATATAACGGAGAGGAGTTACTACACTTCGATATGGGATTAGATGATAAAGCCTTTGATTACTTAGAGATAACTATGGGGCCTGAAGTTACTGCCGAAGATAGGACTCGTGTTCAAAAATTGCTGCAATTATACGCACCTAATGCTAAAGTTTTTTTCAGTACTATAAGGACAAACTTTAACCGAATTTGAATAGAGATTAGTATTCATTTCATTACTAGCCAAATAGCTTAACAATAGTCTAATATTGAAAAAATCAGACAAATAACGTTGTTCTCATAGTCTAAATCTCAGAAATTTTGCGTAAATTTGCTTATTAAACTGCATTTATACTGACGAAGGCCATAATATAAGAACAATTCATCTTCAATATATTGCAGAACTTTCTTGTAGTTGCAGTTTCGTTGCTCTAAGTGAATGAGCAAAACCAGATATGGTCATCTCGTCAGTTCTACTAGTTGGTTTTGTCCGCTCAGAGTTATGCGTTATAAACTCCTCGCTGGATTTAAGTCTATCAATGGCCAAGTTGAAATTCTTGACTCAGACTCACTGTGTTATCTAGTAAAAAATTATAGCAAAGGGGCAGTTGGTGTCAGAACGATTTCAAAGTCATTGTTAAACGAGTATGTCAATTATTTTGAAAAGTATCCGGATAACAATGCCGACCAGGCAAGAAAGGATTTAGGAGGGCATACCTCAGTTGACAAATTTGAATATGGTTATTCTTCTACATTGACAACCATGGCAAAAATGATTTTAGGAGAACAACTAAGTTCTGCTGATAAATTGTTGTCTAATGAAGATGCTAAAAGCAAAAGTATTGACAAGCCTCTCCAACTGATATATTATGGTGCTCCGGGTACGGGTAAGTCGTTTACCATCGACCAAGTGACCAACGAGAACAATTCAGTAAGAACTACATTCCATCCGGACAGTGATTATGCCAGCTTTGTTGGTGCTTATAAGCCTACTATGGCTCCCATGCCTATCAATGCTTTCGTGGGTACGACTGTCCATCATGCCAAAAATGCCGAGAACGAAAAGGCCTACGAGAAGAAGATTGTCTACAAGTATGTTCCGCAGGCGTTCCTGAAGGCATACGTGGAAGCATGGAAAAGATATGCCGCTGGCGAGGACAATCCCTACTATCTGGTCATTGAGGAAATCAACCGTGGCAATTGTGCTCAAATCTTTGGCGACCTGTTCCAGCTTCTTGACAGAAACAACACGGGTTGTTCCTCTTACGCCATCAGTGCTGACGAGGACATCGCCCAATTCCTCCGTGAAGATGACAATGGTTTTGGAAAGCTGAACGAAGAACAAAAAGAAGCCATCGGCAAATTCAGGCTCAAAAAAGACAGCGGCGTAGAAGAACAGATTGGACCAGAAATTCTTAACGGCTCTAAGCTGCTTCTACCTCCCAATCTTCGTATCTGGGCTACGATGAACACGTCTGACCAGTCGCTGTTCCCCATCGACAGTGCTTTCAAACGCCGCTGGAACTGGGAATACATGCCGATAGAGTACGACAAGAAGGACTGGACTTTTGTTATCGGTGACAAAAGGTATTCGTGGGGTGAGTTTTTGAAGGTGATTAATCCAAAAATCTTCAAACTAACCATGTCAGAAGACAAGCAGATGGGATATTTCTTTGCCAAACCTGACAAAAAGAGCAAAGAGGATTTGAAAGAGAACGACACTATTTCAGAAAAGGTGTTTGTCAACAAAGTACTGTTCTATCTATGGACTGATGTGTTCAAGGACTACGACCTTACGGAGGAACCTTTTGTCTATGAGAAAGAAGATAAGTCAAAGACAGCTTTCCGCTTTACTGATTTCTTCCCCGTCGAGGGCAATCAAAAGTTGATTGATTTTGTAAGAGGCATGGGGTTAAAGGTGGTTGACGGCGGAGAACAAACGCCAGAACTACCATCAGATGAAACCCCAGCCAATATAGGAAACTATATAGTCAATGGTATTCCTGTTAGATTTCAGAACGCGGTAGGGGCAGAGGCGGTCAAGGCTTACATGTCAATCAACCCTGAGAAAACGGCTAATGAAGTGGTTGATGATTGGAAAGGACTTGGTCAGATAGTTTCGTATTTCGTTCAGACAGAAGCTGAACATCAAGCAAGAACAGACAGCCGAAAGGATTACGTTATAACCATTGACTGCAAGGGTGAGAACATCTACGTCAGCAAAGAAGGCTGGGGAGATAATAGACCCAATGGTTCCTATTATGCCCTGCTCAATATGGTTAATGCCATAAAAGCAAAAGGATGGCCAATTGAAATCAAGGGTGTTGAATGAAACTGCTGATTGAGGAATACCAGTACAATGCAAAGGATGTTGTTGATGTTCTGGAAGGGTTGTTTACTTTGCAGGACGTTGACAACAAGATTTCCGTGAACTATGTTGGGTATTACTACAATCCATCTGATAAAGTCAGGGACTGCGTCTTTGTTCTCCCCAAAGTTCTTATTGATGAACATGGACTGGTGTTCGGTAAATATGACCCGGCATCACTGATACACCTTGACAGGGACGAGCAGGAGGAAGATGAGGATAAAAGGCTCAAACCGCACGAACGTAAGTTTCTGTATGAGTTTGCGGTGTGGATACACCGTGCGATAGTGGTCTATAACACTGCAAATGAGAACAACGGCATAGTTCTACGGCGTGAGATAGAAAGCGACGGAAACGGTGCCAAGAAGAAAAGTAACACCCTTCTTGATGTCATTCTCGCACTTATCCGCTTCAACAAAGAGAACCGCTCGTTTTTCACTTTTATCCTAAAAAACATTCACTCTGGCTTCAACAAAATCAACTGGGGCAAGACCATATCATCGACCGCAGCTGTCGTGCAGGGAGAAGAACCAATCTACCTGAACCCCGTCAACAAGAAACGGCAGGTCAACTTCGATGAAGAACTGATTGTGATATTCTTCTCGATCCTCAATTATGTGGCCGAGCGTTTTGGTTTCAGAACAGAGATACCGTTTGGGTTCAAACTCATTACGGGCAACCAGTTTGAGAGATATATCAATGGTTTCGGCATGAGAAGGCTCCGCCAGATAAAATACAAGTATTACTCTGACATCGCAGTAAGACTGTGGGATTTGTGTTATGCGTTCTTTGACAAGACATATCTGATAAAGATGTCAACCTCGCAGAGCGAGTATCTCCTTGTAAAAAGTTTCCATATTGTGTTCGAGGCCATTATCGATGAACTTATCGGGGACAAGGATGTTCCCGCCGGCTTACAGGAACAGGAAGATGGCAAGCTGGTCGACCATTTCTACACATATAAGGGACTTGTAAGTAACCGTGACGAGGAGAACGACGTCTATTATATTGGTGATTCCAAATACTACAAGATTGGCAGCGACCCCAAAGGAGAGGCTGTTTACAAGCAATATACCTACGCCCGCAACGTCATCCAGTGGAACATGAACCTGTTCCTTCCGGATGAGAAAGGCATCTCCGAGAATGAAAAGAAAGCACTTGATTCTGATAGGAGCAGATTTGAAAAGGTACGTCTTCGTGATAAAGTGACGGAGGGTTACAATGTAATCCCAAATTTCTTTGTGTCGGCCAATATCAATCCTGCGACACTTTCGTACGATGACAAGACGGATGAACACCATCCCCAACCGCCTGTCAGCCGTCAGTTCACAAACCGTCTGTACGACCGCGATACATTGCTGCTCTCGCACTACGACGTGAACTTTCTGTTTGTTCTCTCGCTCTATGCGAGAAACAATGCGGGAGCAAAGGAGGCATACAAGAGTTCTGTAAGAGAGAAGTTCCGCAAGTCAATCCAGAAGATGCTGAACGACCACTTTACGTTCTATGCGATGGAGGCACATCCGGATGTTGACAGTGTGGAGTATATAAGAGAACATTTCAAGGATGTGGTTGGCAAAGTGTTTAATCCCTATCAGAACGAGAACATTTACTCGCTGGCACTTGACATGTCAGATCCCGAAAGTCAGCCGCTTCTTGACAAACTAAAAGAGGATTTCTATGTGGCCAAGTGTGATCTTGGGGAAGAACCATCGAGTGTGATACAGCGTGTAAGAGAACAGTTTGGCGGAGCTGTCAGAAAGGTTGTCTTTGACGGCTGCTTCCTGACATGTTTAGTCCGCAAGAACGAGGAAGGCGAGGATATGGATGAGAAACTTATCAAGCTGTATGATTTGTTCTCCACCCATCAGGCAGAGGGTAAGACATACGTTATTCTCAATATGCCAAGCGGGTCTATCAACGAGGTGAAATACCTGCTGCCGATAGTCAACAACTCCATTGCGGGATATTACGAAATCACGAAAGTGGGATTTGGCACGAGAACCAAGAAAACCAAGGATGGTCAGCAAATATCAGGTTATCCCACACTCCGCATAACCATAGGTCAGTATCACCCATTTGACCGCACCTATACCAACGGTATCGTGCCTAACATGTCCAACCAGATATGGACACCCCAATACCTCAAAGAACACATCTTCGACAAGGCCAACGCCTACACCCCAGATGAAGATGTTCTCCTCGCCCAAGAGCCTGAAACCGCCTACGGACAAGCAGAACAGGATGAGTGGGATGATATAGAGGAATAAAACATATAATTTCCTAATGTTATGATATATATAGCATCAAAACGTAGCAAGTTGGAGAATATTCAAAAGAGATTTCCCAATGCAATTATATGTGATGTCACTAGTACGTCCAACAATTCTTTGGTTAAACTCAGCCCATTTTATCCTCACGGAAATATCCCAGTTCCCTTTTCACAAGGTGTTTTTGGTGTATCTGTTGAAGGAATATGGCAAGGTAGTGTTTCACTGAGTGTGTCTGAGGCGAGTTCACTCAAGCCTGTAGACCTCA
>OHFV01001014.1_pt1 | contig 13882 bp, 6 predicted proteins | sample 1567611 | NCBI WGS metagenome assembly OHFV01 (sample SAMEA3879532, study PRJEB24766) | human gut metagenome | biome: human-associated habitat; feature: feces | place: USA | collected 1985/1987
AGTTGATGAGAATCTTAATACTAGTCGTGAGGCGATTCCCGGAGGAACTGAGGCATGGTTTTGGGTATCTGATATGCCGGCTAATTCGTTTACTCGTTTTGCACTTGATACCTCGGAGGTAGAGATTATTGATAAGAAAATAGATTTGCCGGAGTTATTTTTTGATAAGAACGGTTGGGTGACATCTGCACGCTGGAAAGGTATGGATGAACCGTTGTTTACGGAAGGGCTTGCCGACTTCATGGTAGTACACTTCAATGATATGGACAGATGGTCTCAAGGTGATATCTATATGCATATGGATGAAGCACAACGTATAGAGAAGTTCAATGAGATTACTAGAATGGAGTGGGCAAAACCGAAAAGTAAGGCTAAAGTGAGAGAAACACCTTATTCATGGATTGTTTCGCAGGATATGGAACATCCAAGGGTGAAGAATATGAACCGTCAGGTTGAGATTTTCAAAGAGGTTCCGAGAGCGAAGGTTAATATTTTCTTTGACAGAATTTCATCAATAGCACCAGAAGTATTCTATGCTAAGTTTCCTTTTCCTCAGGATTGTAGACAACCGGTTGCTACCAATGGAGGAATTCCTTATGAACTGTACAAAGAACAAATACCTAACTCATGCAAGGACTTTTTTGTTATAGACAGCTGGGTGAAATATGAAGCGGAGGATGGTGCACGGATCTGGTCGTCAGGAGACGTTCCAATTGTCAGTTTTGGAGGACATCATATGGGGATGCGATTGCAGGATGCTCCTAAAAAAGAAAATGAACTTTATGGTATGCTTTACAATAACTTATGGGTAGTTAACTTCTGTGTAGATTCTCCCGGTGAAATGAATTTTGAGTTTGATTTGACATACCGTGAAGGGAAACAGTCTGTTGAGCAGCTCACTGATTCGTATTATATTCCGATGTCTATTGTGAATACTCCAGAGGCACTGGAAGATCCGGTAGTCCATAAATATTTGAATACACCCCAACGTTTGACGTCGGGATACTGACTAAGACTATGTATGGACTGTAAGGGAGCTTATGTATTGGTATAGAAAATATCTGGTATAATTTTAATATCATGACAAATAATGACATGTAGTAAATTCTTTTTGGTCTTGCTGATGCAGGTGTTTATACTTTCTTCGTTTGCTAATGGTAATGAGATAACTTTTTCCTCTTTGTTGCAGGAGATGACCAACCGTGAGTCATTGGTTGATTATCCATCTCCATATTACACTGTGCGGCAGTTCAGCAGTTATGACCGTTTCTCAGATCATGCAGTGAAAGGTTCTTATGACTGGTTTGCTAATTGGGATTTTAGCCAGTTTCTTCGTACGGAAGAAAAGGATGGACGTAGGGAATTTGTTATGTTTGACGCAGAAGGACCTGGTGCTGTAGTACGTATATGGATTACGGTGGCCAACTATAATGATAACGGTATATTACGTTTTTATTTGGATGATTCGGATATACCAGCTATTGAAGGTGAGGTACTGAGTCTTATCAGTGGTCACTTTCTGGCAGATGCGCCTATATCTACGTCTGTATCTCCTTTGACTCCTTATAAACAACGGGGACATGATTTGTATTTACCGATTCCTTATGCAAAGCATTGCAAGATTACTTATGAAACTCCTGGTATCACTGCAGCAGGGAATCGTCCACCCGGAGAGAACTTCTTTTATAGTGTAAACTATCGCACATATGATAAGGGAAGTATTGTAAAAACATTTACTTTGGATGATTTGAAAAAGGAAGCTGATGTACTTGATGGTACACAGAGAGAACTGATGGAACAACCTATTCTTGAAGGAAAATATCAAAAAAAAGTATCTGGGGATAAGGCTATTACGAATTTATCGGGAGAGAATCGGATTGTTCTAGAGGGTGGAGGAGCTATACGTGGTATACAACTTAAACTATCTGCTGATGATTTGGCTCAAGCTTTACGTTCCGTGATACTTAGAATTACTTTTGATGGTAATCAGACAGTTTGGTGTCCGGTTGGTGATTTTTATGGAACGGGTAATCGTCTTTCGCCTTATAGTTCGTTTTATACTACTGTAAGCAAAGATTCTATGATGACTTGTTATTGGGTGATGCCGTATAAAGATAAATGTGAAATTTCTCTGGAGAATTTGAGAACTGAAGTAGTGAGTACATCTCTTACTGTTTATTCGTCTGATTGGGAATGGAATGAGAGAACCATGTATTTCGGCGTAGGCTGGATGGAATATCATCGTAAATATACAGGGTTACATAAGAGTATCAATGGGACATTGGATGCAGAAGACATAAACTTTGTAACTTTAACTGGTCAAGGTGTTTATGTTGGTGATGCTATAACAATCTTTAATACAGTTGGTGATTGGTGGGGTGAAGGGGATGAAAAGGTATATATTGATGGAGAAAGTTTCCCGTCACATTTTGGGACCGGGACGGAGGATTATTACGGTTATGCTTGGTGTATGCCAAATTTCTTTGAACATCCTTTTATTGCCCAACCCGATGGCACAGGAGCTTATCAGCCTGGACACGTGGCAAATTTGAGATATCGTGGGTTGGATGGCATAACGTTTAAGAAATCTCTTGTTTTTGATATGGAATTTTGGCATCAGAGTGCGACATATGTCAATTACGCACCGACTACTTATTGGTATATGCTTCCGGGAGGAAAAACGAACCGGAAACCAGAAGAAAAGATGGCTGTAATTGATATAGCGAAGCATAAGAATGACCTGGTGAGTAACTCTGTTGACAAAAATGGAAAAGTGGAGGGAGAATTTATGAATATTTCTGTAACTGGTGGCATGGAACGAACGCAGTGTATTCCTGAGATGAATTGGAGTAATGGAGTACAGTTTATATGGAGAGAAAGTAGGAAAGGAGATTGTGCTAATTTAGGTTTTGTGGTTGATGAGGGAGGAAAATATTCGGTAAAGTGCAGGTTTACGATTGCCCCAGATTATGGTCGCTTTTCTGTTGAGGTAAATGAAAGTCCGGTTCTTCCCTCTGTTGATACTTATAATTCAAAGTTGAGCATGATGACAGTTGAACTAGGTATATTGGAGCTGAAGAAAGGGGAGAATTTCTTGAAACTTGTACAGCTGGATAAAAATGAAAAGGCAGTTAATTCATTGATAGGATTGGACTATTTGACTGTAGAAAAGGTAAAATAGTCTCAGGATATAAGATGTGAAATAGTTTGGAATGGGATTGAGACTTTTGTATTATTTATTGGGACATTTATTATATGCTAAATCCTTTTTGCAGGTTAATTTTGTGGTCAGTAACTGTTTGAGTATTTAATTCTAATAAATCAATTCTAATACTATGTTTATCATTGAAAATTATTCGTTGGCAGTAGTGTTTTGTTTTATAACAATGCTGTGTTGGGGGTCTTGGGGCAATACCCAGAAGCTGGCGGGCAGTCGTGTCTGGCGATACGAACTCTACTATTGGGATTATGTAATAGGTGTGTTACTTTTGTCACTTCTGGCTGCGTTTACAATGGGGAGCGTAGGGGAATTGGGACGAGGTTTTGTTGATGATTTGTTGCAGGCTGACGCATCTAATCTGGCTTCGGCTCTTATCGGGGGTGTCATATTCAACCTTTCCAATATTCTACTTTCTGCCTCTGTTTCTATTGCAGGTATGTCTGTGGCCTTTCCATTGGGAGTAGGGCTGGCTTTGGTTCTGGGAGTATTCATTAATTATTTTAATGCACCGCAAGGTAGTCCGGTATTCCTTTTCTTAGGAGTTCTGCTGGTGATTGTGGCGATTGTCTTTAATGCTTGGGCCTATAAGAATATGGGAAAAGGTTGGGAGCAACAAAAAACAAAAGGTATTGTGATAGCTATAGTGGCAGGTATTATGATGTCTTTCTTTTTCCGCTTTATTGCAAGTTCTATGGATTTGCAGAATTTTGAATGTCCTGAAGTCGGTAAGATGACCCCCTATACAGCAATGGTGATTTTTTCTATTGGTATTTTCACCAGTAACTTCATTTTCAATACAGCCGCCATGAGGCGTCCTTTTGTCGGTACATCTACATCTTATGGGGATTATTTTGCTGGTAGTTTCCGTCTGCATGCTGTAGGAATATTGGGTGGTATAATCTGGGGTATTGGCAATCTGTTCAGTTTGTTGGCTACGGAAAAAGCCGGTGCAGCCATTTCATATGGATTGGGACAAGGTGCTACGATGGTGGCTGCATTCTGGGGCGTATTTATTTGGAAAGAATTTGTGGGAGGTCCTAAAATAAACAGAACTTTACTGACATGTATGTTCATTCTGTTCTTGTCTGGAATCGGTTTGATTATTTATGCGGGACTTTAAATGGTAATTTATATATCTAATGATGAAATGGAAAAATGTAAGAAAATAGTTGTGGTCGGTAGCACGAATGTTGATTTGATTGCCCGCGTCAGTCACCTGCCTGAACCGGGTGAGACAATAGGAGATGCAGAATATTGCCTTTCATATGGAGGCAAAGGAGCTAACCAGGCAATTGCTGCTGCCCGGTCAGGAGGACATGTCTCATTTATTTCTTGTCTGGGAGATGATGCCTATGCAGATACACTTATAACCTCTTTTGTAGATAGTGGAATTGATGTGGATTATATTCAGAAGTGTGTGAGACACTCTACTGGGATTGCTTTTATTTTTGTTGCGGAAAATGGAGAGAATTGCATTGCTGTGGCTCCAGGGGCAAATAATTTATTGCGAGGAGAAAGAATGGATACTATTCTTCCAGTTATAAAAGAAGCGGATGCATTGGTGCTGCAGCTGGAGATTCCTTATGAATCGGTGATTTCGTTGATTGAGTATGCTCATACTGTTGACACTAAAATCATTTTGAACCCAGCTCCGGCCAAGCAGATACCTTCTTATATCCTGGAGAAAGTGGATATTCTTATTCTGAACGAGACTGAGGCTATGCTTATAGCAGGACAGTCATTGGACTTTTCGGAACCGATAGGTATTGCTCGAAGTCTATTGAGAAGAGTAGGACAAGTCGTAATTCTGACATTGGGAGAAAAGGGGTCGGTTATTGTTTCGGATGAGATGGAGAAACAGATTCCTTCATATGTAGTGAATACAGTAGATACGACAGGAGCTGGTGACACGTTCTGTGGTGCTTTTGTAGCTCAGTGGGTGGAAGGAGTAGATTTACAGGATTGTGTACAGTTTGCAACAGCAGCTGCTGCTTTGTCTGTCACAAGAATTGGAGCGCAAGTTTCGATTCCTTATCAAAAAGAAGTAATTGAATTTATGCGCAATAGAATACTATAGGCTATTGGATTTGCAGAATACTTATGAGATAATATTATGAAAACAATCGGAAAAAAATTAGTTATTGTATTAATCTTGTTTTTGGCTGGAGGAACAATGACTTCTTGCCACCAACAATCTTCGTCAGTTACAAATACCATGTCTACAAGCCAACTTTTGGATAAAATAAAAGGAGGATGGGCAGGACAAACCATTGGAGTTAGTTTTGGCAGTCATACGGAGTTCAGATATCAGGGAACATTTATACAAGATTATCAGTCTATCCCATGGCATGAAGGCTATGTACAAGAGTTAATGGATTCTTGGCCCGATTTGTATGATGATATTTATATGGATTTGACATTTGTAGATGTATTGGAAAGAGTTGGACTAGACGCTCCTGTTGATTCTTTTGCCATTGCATTTGCGACGGCAGACTATAATTTGTGGCATGCTAATCAGGCTGCTAGATACAATATTTTACATGGGGTAAAGGAGTCTGGGCATTGGTTGTTTAATCCCCATGCGGATGATATAGATTATCAGATTGAAGCTGATTTTGCTGGCTTGATGAATCCAGGTATGCCAAATTCTGCTTCTGAGATTAGCGATAAGATTGGACATATTATGTGTTATGGTGATGGTTGGTATGGTGGAGTATATGTGGGTGCGATGTATAGTTTGGCTTTTATATCAAATGATATTCAGTATATTGTGGAGGAAGCTTTGAAAACCATACCTATTGAAAGTACATTCTATCAATGTATTTCGGATGTAATAAAATGGCATAAACAATACCCGGATGATTGGAAACAGACATGGTTTGAATTGCAGAAACATTATTCGGAAGAAGTTGGATGTCCTGATGGAGTTTTTGTACCATTAGATATTGATGCAAAGATAAATGCAGCTTATATTGTTCTTGGTTTGTTGTATGGTAATGGAGATTTTACTAAAACAATGGAAATATCTACACGTGCTGGGCAAGATTCTGATTGTAATCCTTCTTCTGCCGGTGGTATTTTAGGTGTGATGCTGGGCTATAGTCAGATTCCGGAATATTGGATGCAAGGTTTGAGAGGAGCAGAAGCCAAGAAATTTAAATATACTTCATTGAGTTTAGATGATTTATATGCTATTAGTTATAGACATGCTCTTCTAATGATAGAGAAAAATGGAGGGACGGTGTTTGACAATCAGGTAATGCTACCGATACAAAAGCCTACTGCTGTACGTTTAGAACAATGTTTTGAAGGAGTGTATCCGCTGGTTAAGAAAGGATTGAACTGTACAGATATTGATACTTTATCTTTTGACATAGATGGGGTTGGTTTTGTAATTAGGGGTGAGGCGATTCGTAGGGACTATAGTCAACCGGATGATATTATAAAAGCAAAACTTTATATTGATAATCATTTTGTAGAGGAAGCTGAGTTTCCAACAAGTTTCCGTTATCGTCGTTTAGATCTTTTCTGGAATTATCAATTGCCCAATGGAAAACATAATATCAAGGTAGTGGTTGATAAACAGAATGTTAATGCATTATTGCGTTCATGGGAATATATTGTGTATTCTGATAAGAAACAACAAAGTTCCTATTAGTTCTGTATAGGAAAAAAATTCTATTTTTTTCTCCTTAAGGGGATGTTTATGGTATTTAATGAGACATTTGTTTCATCGAAATACTGTTCTATAGTCTACTTTTGCTCTTAGTAATAGGTATGGGTAAATTACTATATCTACTTCTTTGTTGAACTAAAAATATGGTATTTAAAATTATGAAAAACAAAAGCGTTCGAACAGAAATTCAAAAGAGTTTTCTTTGGAATTTTAAGTTGTATGCATTTATAGGGTGTTTGGCATTTCCCTTGAATGTATTAGGTGAATCTGTTTCCTTTGACACTGACAATGTTGCTTTTATGTCTCCTTCTCAAAGGATTAAAGTTACAGGTATCGTAAAGGATGAGGCTGGTATTACTCTTCCTGGTGTAAATGTTGTAGTAAAAGGAACAATTATCGGTACGATTACTGATGCTAATGGACAATTTACATTAGAAGCTCCTAGTGACGGTGTATTGTTGTTTACTTATGTTGGCTTTGGAAATCTTGAACTGCCAGTTAATGGAAAAGAGAATCTGGAAATCATAATGAAAGAGGGAGATACTCAATTGGAAGAAGTTGTGGTGGTAGGGTATGGTACTCAGAAAAAGGTCAGTGTAGTAGGATCTATATCCAACATTGCTCCTAAAGCTATTAAGCAAACTGCAACCACTTCACTACCAAATGCGCTTTCTGGTCGCATGCCAGGTATTATAACACGACAGACATCTGGTGAACCAGGATTTGATGCAGCGTCTATTTATATTCGTGGTATTGCAACTTGGGGAGAAAAGGCACCTTTGGTTTTAGTAGATGGTATTGAGCGGTCTATAAGTTCAGTAAATCCAGATGAAGTCGAAAGTTTGTCTGTACTTAAGGATGCTTCGGCAACTGCTGTTTATGGTGTGAAAGGTGCTAATGGCGTTATTCTGATTAATACAAAGAGAGGTAAGCAAGGTAAGCCTCAAGTCTCGTTCCGAACAGAATCTGCTATTCTTTCCAGCTTGGCCGAGCGTAATTATATTGACGGTTATGAATATGCCTCATTAATGAACGAGGGATTGGCTAATGTGGGCAAGGCTCCTCGTTGGTCTAATGAAGAGTTGGAGAAATTCCGTACAGGTTCAGATCCTTATTTATATCCGAATGTGGATTGGATAGATAAGGTTCTTAATAAAAATTCATATCAGACAATAAACAATTTGAGTGTAACTGGCGGTAATGAAATAGTACGGTATTACGTGAATTTGGGATATTCAATGCAGACAGGTATATATAAAACGGATAAAAGTAATCCTCATAATACGAATGCAAAAGTTTCCAGATATAATTATCGTTCTAACGTAGATATAAACTTGACTAGAGACTTGGTTGTAGAGCTGGGTGTTGGTGGTATTATTGATGACCGTAATTATCCGGGTGCTGGTGCAGCAGGTATCTTTAATGGTTTACGTGATACTGGACCTATTGCATTTCCTGTGACGAATCCGGATGGAAGTATCAGTGGTCTGCCTACGTATATCGGCTCTAATCCATGGGGACAATCTACGCAAACGGGTTACTCTGATGAGCATTTGACTACTATACAATCTACAGCAGGTTTAACCTGGGACTTATCTCGTTTAGTAACAAAAGGACTATCGGTGAAGGGGCATTTCTCTTTTGACTTTTATCACGCAAACAAAGCATTGAGATATAAGGAATTTGGTATAAAGCAATATATTGGCAAGAATGAACAAACTGGAGAAGATCAATATATTACACACCGGGACGATAAGGCAATGGGGTATAGTATCGAACAAAATTCAAATCGTGCTATCTATATGGATTTTTCGGTAAATTATCAACGCACATTCGATAAACATTCTGTTGCAGGTATGTTACTTTTAAATCGTCGACAATATGATAATTTGTCTGCTGGGACTTCTATTATGAATTTACCTTATCGAAGTCAAGGTTTGGCGATGCGCGCGACTTATGACTATGCACAGCGATACTTTATAGAATTTAATGCGGGCTATAATGGATCAGAGAACTTTCCGAAAGGAAAGCGAATGGGCTTCTTCCCTGCTATATCTTTAGGATGGTTAGTTTCTGGAGAATCTTTTTGGAAAGATAATTTAGTAAGCAATTTGAAATTAAGATTTTCACATGGAGAAGTTGGTAATGACCAAATTGGTGGTGATCGTTTTTTGTATTTGACAAAGATGGATCAGAATTGGGAACAAGTGTACTATTTTGGACAAGATCAAATTAGATGGCCCGGTATTATTGAATCTAAGATTGGCTACAACAATGTTACTTGGGAAACTGCGGTTAAAACGAATTTAGGACTTGATTTAGGTTTGTGGAAAGACCGTTTTAGTTTACAGATGGATTTTTTCTATGAAAAAAGAAAGGGTATTTTAATGCAACGCCAATCTGTACCAACGGGAGCAGGTTTCTTGGCTGCAAGTGTTTTATGGGGTAATTTGGGAAAAGCAGAAAATAAAGGCTTTGATGCATTGTTGGAATTTAAAGATCGTACTTCTTCCGGATTGTTCTATTCATTACGCGGGAATGTAACATTTGCTCGTAGTAAAGTACTTGAAAATGATAAAGCCGATCCACTCTATTCAAATTTGTCCGAGATAGGACATCCTATCGGTCAACCGTTCGGTTTGGTAGCTGCTGGATTTTTTGAATCAGAAGAAGATATTGACAATTGGTATGACCAGTCTTTATTGGGTGGACGTCCAATACCGGGAGATGTGAAATATAAGGATATCAATGGAGATAATATTATTGATTCAAATGACCAATGCGCAATAGGTTATACTCGTGAACCAGAATTGGTTTTTGGATTTGGTGGTACGATTGAATATAAGGGATTTGATTTGAGTGCCTATTTTACAGGTGCTGCTCGTACGAGTACTTTCTTCGAAGATCGTACTTTCTGGCCATTTGCTAGTGGTATGGGCTTTTTCAATGTATTCAAGGAAATTTATGACAATCGTTGGACACCTGAAACTGCTGGTGCAGCAAAATATCCGGTGGTTACGGATGGCTTTAATGTACAAAGTATGCGGCGGTCGACGGTTTGGCAGAAAGATGCTAGTTATTTGCGTTTGAAGAATCTGGAAGTTGGCTATACTTTGCCAAAGAAAGTTGTAAGTAAATTGAAGATCAATAATCTCAGAGTGTTTGTAAACGGAACTAACCTTTATACATGGGATAAGATTAATCACACAATTGATCCGGAATCTGATAATTGGTATCCTATTCAACGGGCTGTGAATTTTGGACTTGCAGTGGATTTTTAAAAAGTAGAACGATTAAACTTGAGCGAATATGAAACGTATTAATATAGTTTGCATCACTTTGTTGATGATATTATTGGGAGTAAATACTTCATGTGCTGATTACTTAGATAAAGCACCTGATGAAGATTTGACCCTTGATGATGTGTTTACACGAGAGAATTATGCAGAGCAATTCTTATCATCCATTTATTGGAATATGCCCTGGGAATTGAATTTCACGAATGATTGGGGGCACAATCCATTCGTTGGTGCGGCAGATGAGCTGGATTATCCTTATACAAATTGTTTTGCCTACTTCATGAATAATGGGTCCTGGACACCTGATAATGTTTTAAAAGATATTTCCAATATGGCATACCAGGGTATTAGAAAAACGAATATCTTTCTTGAAAATGTAGCTAAGGTTCCTATGGATGAGTCAAAGCGTGCCGGTTGGATTGGAGAGGCTACTTTCTTACGTGCATTTTTTCATTTCCAATTATTGCGTATTTATGGGCCGATACACATTACAGAGAAAGTATTTGATCCCAATGAAGATTTTTCAGAATTGTGTAAACGAATGCCGTTAGATCAGTGTGTAGATTTTATTACTAACGAGTGTGATAAGGCTGGAGGTATGCTGAAAATGAAAGAAGGAGCAGACAGATATGGTCGTGTGACAAAAGCTGCTGCTATGGCATTAAAGGCGAGGGCTTTACTTTATAGGGCTAGCCCCTTGTGGAATGGTAATCCTGATTATGCAAACTTTACAGATAAAGAAGGAAATCACTTGTTCCCCCTCTCTTATGAAGCGGAACGTTGGAAGATTGCTGCCGAATATACCAAAACATGTATAGATGAAATGGAAAAGGCAGGTTATGGGTTGTATTATGCACCGTCAGGTGACCCAATGGAGAATTACCGTTACTTGTTTGTAGAGAACTGGAATAAGGAGATTATTTTTGCAAAGAATGTGGCGATTTATGACCAGATGGAACGTGCTGCCGCTCCGCTCAGTTTAGGCGGTTGGTCAGGCTTATGTCCTACTCAGGAGCTTGTTGATGCATATGAAATGGCAGATGGTACAACTCCTATTTTAGGATATAATGCTGATGGTAGTCCAATAATTAATTCTGAATCAGGATATTCTGAATCAGGATATTCTGAAGAAGGGTTTACGGAAGAGGCAGATGCAGAGGGGTATTATCCGGAAAATACTTTTAATATGTTTGTAGACAGAGAACCGAGATTCTATGCAACAGTTACTTATAGCGGTGCTTACTGGAGAGGACGTCAGATTGATTTCCGTATGGGAGCTCCTGATGGACGTACTGGTGGACCTGACTATACAACTACTGGTTATCTGATGCGTAAGTTTTTGGATGAGGATGGTGTAGATATTTTAAGAGGAGTTTTTGTAAATAAGACATGGAATTATTTCCGTTTGGGGGAACTTTACCTCAATTATGCAGAAGCATTGAATGAGGCTTCTGGTCCGGTGGATGATGTCTATAAATATGTAAATTTGATTCGTAAACGTTCGGGATTGCCAGGGTTGAAGGCAGGTTTGTCTCAAGATGAAATGAGACAAAAAATTAGACGCGAACGTCAAGTGGAATTAGCTTTGGAGACTCATCGGTATTTCGATTGTAATCGTTGGAAGATAAGCGATCAGGTAAAAGCGGTCCATGGTATGGATATTGGTGCCCGTGATAATAGTTTCTTTAAACGTACTTTGGTTGAGGAAAGAGTATTTGAGGCACCTAAGCACTATTTGTGGCCGTTCCATCAAGATGAAGTTAATAAGAATCCTGATATTTTTGTACAGAATCCGGGATGGGGTGGAATTAATTGATAGCTGAATTTGAACTTAATCAAAGAGGTTCGGTAGGCATGTAAAGTATTTATATGAAATTCATATACTTATAAGTATGAAAAAGGTGATATTATTGTTCTTGTTATACTTTAGCTCTTCTCTTTGGGGACAGTCAAGGGATGTCACAGAGTACGTTGATTCTATGATTGGAAATTCTGATTCGAGATGGATGCAATTTCCCGGACCAGCTATGCCATTCGGAATGGTAAAGCTTAGTCCGGACAATCAGGGGAATGTATGGAGAGGTGGTTATGAGTATAAAATTAATCAGATCATAGGTTTTAGTCATATACATAGTTGGACGATGGGGGGCTTACTGACCATGCCTGTTACCGGACCTCTGAAAATTAAGCCGGGAGAAGAAAACGAACCTGATAGCGGCTACCGCTCCCGTATTAATCATAAAAATGAGAAAGCTTCTTTATCATATTATTCAGTCCTTTTGGATGATTATAATATAAAAGCGGAACTAACTTCTACAACACGTACGGGGTTTCAAAGGTATACATTTCCAAAATCGGATAGTTCCCGTATTTTATTTGATTTGGAGAATGGTTCGGAATATCCATATGAAGTTAGATGGGCTTCTATATCCAAAGTCAGTGATTATGAAATAGAAGGTTTCTCTACCCAATCGTCGTATGATGAGCCAACCAATCTGCTGAATGATTATACAGTATATTTTGTTGCTCGTGTCGATAAACCGATGAAATCTTTTGGAACATGGGTCAATGGGTATGTGGATACTACTTCAAGCATTTGTTGGGGAAGACATGATATCGGTGCTTTTATGAATTTTAATACGGAGGAGGGTGAGATTATCCAGCTTAAGACTGCTATATCGTATGTGAGTATTGAACAAGCACGAAAGAATTTGGAAGTGGAGTCTGGAGGCTTTGGCTGGAACTTTGATGCAGTCCGTAAATATGCCGTTAATGAATGGAGAAAAATCTTAAGCACCATTGAAATTGAAGGAGGAACTGAGGAAGATAAACGAAAGTTCTATACGAATTTATATCGTTCTTATTGTTCAAGGACTATTTTCAGTGATGTGGACGGTCAATATGTTGATATGTATGAGCGAACACAACAATTGAAAGATCCTGCTTCGCCTATTTATGGCTGTGATGCTTTTTGGAATACTTTTTGGAATCTCAATCAATTGTGGGCACTTGCTACTCCAGACATTATGAATAAGTGGGTAGAGTCATTATTGGAGTATTACAGAGTGGGTGGATGGTTACCCAATGGACCTCCGGGAGTGGAGTATTGTGATATTATGGGAGCTCAGCATGAGATACCTCTTATGGTGAGTGCATATCAGAAAGGTATTCGTAATTATGATGTAGATAAAGCGTATGAAGCTGTTAAAAAGACCTTGACAACACAGGGAACAGCACTTTCTTCTGGTGGTATTGTAGGCAATAGGCATTTGGATGTTTACTTGAAGTATGGATTTGTGCCTTATGGTGAGAAATCTCATCATAATGTCTTTGGAACTACCTATGAGGGGCCAACTTCTAATACATTGGAGTACGCTTTTGATGATTGGAATGCGGCACAATTTGCCAAGGCTCTTGGCTATGAAGAGGATTATGATTATTTTACAAGACGTGCTTATAATTATAAAAATGTTTTCGATTCGGAAACGAAATATGTCCGGCCGAAATATAGTGATGGAACGTGGATGCCGGATTTTGAACCTATTAATAAAGATGAGCATTCTACCAGTTGGTCGTGGCTGGGCTCTGGATTTGTAGAAGGTAACTCGTGGCAATATACGTGGATGGTACCTCATGATATGAATGAGTTGGTTAAGATGATTGGTAGGGAAGAATTTAACCGTCGGT
>OHFV01001044.1_pt1 | contig 13468 bp, 9 predicted proteins | sample 1567611 | NCBI WGS metagenome assembly OHFV01 (sample SAMEA3879532, study PRJEB24766) | human gut metagenome | biome: human-associated habitat; feature: feces | place: USA | collected 1985/1987
GGTTGTACTTATTGATTCTATCTGTACAGCAGTTGCACTTGCGGGTGTACTGTTTATCCATCAGGTGGCAATCATTTACATCGCTATCGCAATGTTGGGATTCTTCGCAGCAGGAGGTGCTCTTCAGACTGGTCTTGCAGTTGTTCAGTTATTTAACCCAGGACCGAAGGGAAGAAATACTGGTATTTATTACACATTTATGGGTGCGGCAAGCTACCTGATTCCAGTAGTGGCAGCACAGCTTACAAAATCATCAGGCGAGGCCAGTGCAGTATACAGCCTCATGATCATGTTGTTAGTATTTGCAATCCTTGCTATTTTAAGTTCTCTCTACTTAGTAGCACAGCACAAAAAAATCTTCGGGAAAAGTGCATTATAGGAAGTAACATAGTAACAATCTCAATTCATACGAAAAAAATGGACTGTTGTTCCAAAAGATGTTATCATCAAGAAGAATGCAGTCCAATTTTTTGAGATTAAATTGTTAAAAAATAGACACTTGTAAATCAGAAAATGAAGGAGGAGCTTAAAAGATGAGTCCGAAAGGAACAAGAAAAGCCAATGAACTTCCCTATATTCCACTCGGCCCATTTCAGTGGCGTATTCCGGGAATTCATTATAAATTAGAATATGTAGAATTTTTTCAAGGTCTGATCCTTGGCGCTACTGCGTTAAGTTCGATTCCGTATCTGACGGATAATCTTGGACTTCCGTATGAACTTGCATGGAGCTGCGTCATCATTGAAGTATTTATGTACATGCTTCATGGATGGTTAGGAGATCCGGTTGTCCCGGGATGGATCACACCGACATTACCATTTACACTGGCATATTTAAATGGATTCCCAAAAGGACCGGAGCGTATTCAGGCAATGATTGCATTGCAGCTGCTTGTTGCATTTGTATTTATATTTATGGGAATTACCAAGCTTGCAGATAAATTCGTGAATGGTGTGCCGAATTCAATAAAAGGCGGTATTCTGATTGCAGCACCGATTACAGTATTGCAAGGACAGCTCTCAGATGGAAGCCAGCTGATGACTGCGCCAATCGCAACACTTTCCGGTACATTGTTACTTGCGTTTTTGAGTTTTTCACCGTTCTGTGAAAAGAACAGAGAAAAATATAAAATATTGGATATCATGGCAAAATATGGAAACTTATTCCCATATCTGATTGCTATGTTAGCAGGAGTATTGCTTGGAGAATTGTCAAAACCGGTTCTCGAACTTGGAACATTCATCCGAATTCCTGACTTTAGTAATATTTTCCACACAGTCAGTATTTTTGCAGTCGGATTTCCACCGATTTCAAAATTTATAAGTGCAATTCCGTTGGCGCTGATCTGTTATGTGCTTGCGTTTGGAGATTTTGTTACATCACAGACGTTGGTAGAGGAAGCACAGGACAGCAGAAGTGACGAATATATAGACTTTAATTCAAGCAGATCAAACCTGATCAGTGGTCTTAGAAATCTGATCCTTGCAATTTTTGCACCGTTCCCACCGCTGGCAGGTCCGCTTTGGATTGGTATGACTGTATCTGTTGCAATGCGTTATAAAGAAGGAAAGAAAGCAATGAAATCTCTGATCGGTGGAATGAGTTCTTTCCGTATGGCAACATTCATCAGTGTTATTTTAGTGCCGATCGTGTCATTCATGAAACCAATCATGGGTGTGGGTTCTGCGATTACTTTGTTATTCCAGGCATATGTATGTGCAAGAATCGGTATGGATTATTGTAAGACGAGTACAGATAAAAGTATTGCCGGAGTAATGGCAGCAGTGCTTGCATTCAAAGGTTCCGGATGGGCTTTGCTTGTAGGTTTTGCAATGAACATTTTACTGTCTAATATGGAATTTCAGAAGAAGAAATTAGAGATCTCAGAGACAGAACAAAACTAATAAAAGAATTCAACAGGAGCAGTTAGTCTGGAAAATAGACTAGCTGCTTTTTGTGTAAAAAAGCAGCTAATCTATTTTTTGAGGACAGACAGATTCTTTCTTTTTTGTTATAATACAATAAAAGGAAAGAACACATTGGATATGTCTATGGAATTTAAAAATGCAGACAGATTCTAAGTTGGAAAAGGAGGAGTCAATATGGGACTTATTAAAGCAGGTATGGGTGCACTCGGTGGAACATTAGCGGATCAATGGAAAGAGTTTTTCTATTGCGAATCTATGCCGAAAGAAGTGCTCGTTACAAAGGGACAGAAGAGAACGACAGGTCGTTCTTCTAATACAAAAGGAAATGACAATATCATTTCTAACGGTTCCGGTATTGCCGTGGCTGATGGACAGTGTATGATCATAGTAGAACAGGGCAAGGTTGTAGAAGTTTGTGCAGAGCCTGGTGAATTTACATATGATACCTCAACAGAACCATCCATTTTCTCGGGAAATCTCGGTGAGAGCATTAAAGAGACATTTAAAACCGTAGCCAAGCGTTTTACTTATGGCGGAGATACAGGTAAGGATCAGAGAATTTATTACTTTAATACAAAGGAAATTCTGGAAAACCGTTTTGGTACAGCGAATCCGATTCCGTTCCGTGTAGTAGACTCCAAGATTGGATTGGATATTGACGTATCAATCCGTTGTTCAGGTGTATATTCTTATAAGATTGTTGATCCACTGTTGTTCTATTCAAATGTATGTGGAAATGTAGAACAGGAATATTCCCGTGAAGAACTTGACAGTACTCTTAAGACAGAATTTATCTCAGCCCTGCAGCCGGCATTTGGCCGTCTGTCAGAGATGGAACTTCGTCCAAATCAGATCGTAACACACAATACAGATCTTGAAAATGCCATGAATACTGCACTTTCAGAGAAATGGGGAACTCTTCGTGGACTGAAGGTTGTAAGTATTGCTCTTGGATCAGTTATTCTTCCGGACGAGGATGCAGAACTGATTAAACAGGCACAGCGTACAGCTATCATGCGTGATCCTACAATGGCAGCAGCTACACTTGTCGGTGCTCAGGCAGATGCGATGAAGACTGCAGCGGGCAACGAGGCAGGAGCTATGACAGGATTCATGGGCATGGGTATGGCAATGAATGCTGCAGGTGGTGGAATGAATGCACAGAATCTTTTTGCTATGGGACAGCAACAGCAGGCTCAGCAGGCAGCACAGCAGCAGGCAGCTCCGACACCACAGCCGACACCGGCACCGCAGGCAGCTCCGGCAGCAGGCGGATGGAAATGTGCATGTGGTACTACAGTAACAGGTAATTTCTGTCCGAACTGTGGAACAAAGAGACCGGCAGAGGACGAAGGCTGGACGTGTTCCTGTGGCGCAGTAAACAAAGGCAAATTCTGTACGAACTGTGGAGCAAAGAAGCCGGCAGGCACACCGCTTTACCGTTGTGATAAGTGCGGATGGGAACCGGAAGATCCGAAGAATCCGCCAAGATTCTGTCCGGAGTGTGGAGATATTTTTGATGAGAACGACAGACAGTAACGGATGAACAGCGGTTGGAAAATAACTGCCGGAAGCCCGGCATGGAAGAAAGGAGAATGAGTTATGGCAGGCTTGCAGGAATTTAAATGTCCTTGCTGTGGCGGTGCAATCGCCTTTGACAGTAAGATTCAGAAGATGAAGTGTCCGTACTGTGATACTGAGTTCGAGATGGATGAACTCAAAGGTTATGATGCAGAGCTGCAGAATGAACAGACAGATGACATGGAGTGGGATACTTCCGCAGGCAGTGAGTGGCAGGAAGGTGAAACAGATTGTTTGCGCACGTATGTGTGTAAGTCCTGTGGAGGCGAGATTGTCGGAGATGCCAACATGGCAGCAACAACCTGCCCATTCTGTGATAATCCGATCGTAATGATGGGACAATTTTCGGGAGCATTAAAACCGGATCTGGTGATTCCGTTCAAATTAGATAAAAAGGCAGCAAAAGAAGGATTGAAGAAGCATCTGACCGGAAAACGTCTTCTGCCAAAGATTTTCAAGGATCAGAATCATATTGATGAGATCAAAGGTATTTACGTTCCATTTTGGCTTTTTGATACAAATGTAGATGCCACAGTCCGCTATCGGGCAACAAAGGTGCGAATGTGGAGCGACAGTGATTATGATTATACTGAGACAAGTCATTTTATGGTTCACAGGGGTGGAAGTATTGGTTTTGAAAATGTTCCGGTAGATGGATCTACAAAGATGGCAGACGATCTGATGGAATCTATCGAGCCATTCAATATTTCAGATGCGGTGGATTTCCAGACTGCTTATCTTGCAGGATATCTGGCTGATAAGTATGATGTAACTGCCGAACAAAGTATTGAACGTGCCAATAAACGTGTAAAACATTCTACAGAGGAAGCCTTCGCTGAGACAGTAAAAGGTTATGCTACAGTAACAACAGACAATAGCAGTGTACAATTTCATGGCGGAAAAGCAAAGTATGCACTGTATCCGGTATGGCTTCTGAATACCACATGGAACGGAAACAAATACACCTTTGCAATGAATGGACAGACAGGAAAGTTTGTCGGTGATCTGCCGGTAGATAAAGGTGCAGCAGCACGCTGGACAGTGATGCTGGCAGCTGTATTCTCAGTTGTAACGTATGGTGCTGCATGGCTTTTGCACCTGATCGGGCTGTTTTAGGGAGGTGGGGAAATGAAGAAAAAAATTTTATCGTTTATGACGATCCTCATCCTCTGTCTAGGTCTTGCAGTTCCGGCTTTTGCGGAGAAAACAGAAGAATTCGCGAATGAATATCCTCGTGTCATCGACAATGCGGAGCTTCTGTCTGCAGATGAGAGGGAGCTGTTAACCAGTAAGTTAGATGAGATCAGTACGCGACAGAAGGTAGATGTGACGGTTGTCACAACCGATACACTGGATGGACTGACGGTATCTGATTATGCGGAACGATTCTATGAGTCTCATAATTATGGTTATGGACCGGACAAGGATGGAACAATACTTCTGATCAGCATGGAAGATCATGACTGGTATATGGCAACTTACGGATATGCTATTACAGCATTTACGGATGCAGGTATCCAGTACATAGGAGAAGAGATGACGGGTGATTTGTCTGATGGTGATTTTGCGGCAGCATTTGATACATTTGCTGATGAGTGTGATGATTTTATTACGCAGGCAAAAACCGGAGAACCTTATGATATCGATAATGAACCACAAAAACCAATGTCATGGATCTGGATTCCGATTTCATTAGTAGCTGGTATCGTCCTTTCACTGATTGTTGTTGGCACTATGAAATCAAAGCTGAAAACAGTACGTTTCCAGGCAGCAGCTAATAATTATGTGAAAGCTGGAAGTATGAATCTTACTGAGAGCAGAGACATATTCCTGTATAATACAATGACAAAAACGAAAAAAGAGAAAAATGATTCTTCCAGTGGTGGCGGCGGAAGCAGTACACATACAACATCTTCCGGAAGCACTGCCGGAGGCGGTGGCGGAAAATTCTAGGAGAGATGTCCGGATACAGAATACCGGGGCAATTTTAATAGTGAAAAAAGAGAAGCAATTTCCCAAATGATTGGGAATCGGCTTCTCTTTTTTAATGCTGTAATTATCTTTTCACATCCACAAAATATTTCCTGAACTCATCATAAAGACACGGCTGTCCCCAGTAGAATCCCTGGCAGTAATCCGGTTTCAGAAGTTTCATCTTCTGTAATTCGTCTTCTGTCTCAATACCTTCAATACAAAGTTTCAGACCAAGATTATGAATCATGTTACTAAACTGATTTAACAGATAATATTCCTTTTTGTCTGTGATTGCCTTTGAAGTAAAACCACGATCGATCTTAACAATATCAGGGTGAAGTTCACTCAGATAATGAAAGTTGGAATAACCGGTTCCAAAATCATCCAACGCTAATTGCAAGCCGGCCTGTTTTAATTCTTTCAGGAAGTTTTGAGCCTTTTCATTTTTTTCAAGCAGAATACTTTCTGTCAGTTCGATTACAATTGCAGTGTGCGGAAGACCAGAAGCGTTCATCTCGCTGATAAGGTCTGTAATAACACCTGATTTTGTGATCTGCACCTGGGATACATTAATATTAACTTTGAAATCAGGAATTTGCATCCGGATTTTCCGGCAAGCAGTTATTGCTTCTCGCATGAACCAGCGTCCGGTTGGAATAATCAGTCCGCTTGTCTCTAAAAGTGGTATAAATTCAGCCGGCGAGATCTGTGCAAATTTTTTAGAAGTAAAGCGTATCAGAACCTCTGCTCCGGTCAGTCTGTCCTGGCGGATATCCATGATTGGCTGGAAGCATACTGAGAATCCACGGAAATCATGATTTACTGCTGAATGAAGCTCATTTGTGATCTCGCGGATACGTAAGAAATTCTGGTACTCTTCTTCCTGGAATATATAACAGCAGTTTCTTCCATGCTGCTTAGCCACGGTCAGCGAAAAGTCAGTTCGCTTTATAATCTCTTCATAACCGGTCCGTGATAGATCCGGAAGCGGCAGGATACCGGCAGAAATAGTAAATACTGCAGCAAAGTTGTTTTCTTCAATAAACTGATTAATATGTTTGCATATGTGGTCATAAAGGTTGGATGCTGTTGTCATATCAGAGGATGTTGTATCTAATATAATAAATTCATCTGAAGCTATCTTGTAGACCTTTTGGCTATCCGAGATACAGGATAAGATGCAGGACGCTGTTTCTCGAAGAATGTAGTCTCCGTAATCCCATCCATAGTTTTCATTAATCATTTTAAAACCGTCAATTCCGATATGAAGTAGGAAGCCTTTATTAAGCGTAGAAACCGAATTTTTGAAATATTTTTCTAAAGAAGTTTTTCCGAGAAGTCCGGTAATATTATCTGCTTTCTGTCGGTTACCAATTTCATTGATGCATCCGATCAGATAGATCGGCTCTTGCTGATCGTCACGTACGATATAGCCACGGCAGTTGATCCAGACGGGTTCCCTGTTAAGATCCAGCCAGCGGTACTCCATATTATATGTGTTCCGGTCTGTGTTGAGCAGATCATCCAGTTCCGCTTTCAGAAGCGGATAATCTTTTTTGTATACGAATTCTTTAAGTTCTTTTGTCATATTATGGAATTCATTTCCAGGCAGACAGAAACGATCTAAAGCTTGTGGAGCAATATAGAAAAAGTCGGTTCTGAAATCCAGCATATATAGGAAACCATCTGTGCTTGGGCTGAGCAGATTGATGATATTACATAATTCTTTGAGCGAAAGATCCTGATAATTTTCTGTGTGGCTGAAGATTTCTTCCTGCTGCTTTTCCTCGGTAGATGTTCCTGTATTAATAAGCGTGTTGGCAGTCAGAAGTTCTGAATTGCCTGCATATGCAAGTTTCCGCTTTCGTTTTATGCGGTACAGCATGAGATCACTTCGTTTTGCAAGGTCTTTAAAAGTACTATCCATTTCCGGAAGAAAACAGGCATATCCGGAGGAAATACTTAATGGATAGTTAAATGTATGCGCTGTTGCTTCTAAAGTTTGATTTAATTGAGCAATTCTGTCTTCGATATTATTTTCCTTATTCTTATTGTAGAAATATGCAAATTCATCTCCACCAATGCGGAAAAGATTTTCTTTTTCAGGAAAGAATTGCTTAATGCACTGAGAGCATAACTGCAGAGCTTCATCGCCTTTCTCATGTCCAAACCGGTCATTAATTATTTTCAGATTATCCAGGTCAAAAAGAATAAAACCGGTAGTGTGAAGTTCGTTTTTCTGTTCGTTAAGACGATTCACTTTCTTTTCATAGGCATTTCGATTCATAGTATCTGTAAGCAGATCCGTGTTCGCAAGTTTCTGTAGGTAAACAAGCTTTTGTTTCTGGAGATATTGATCATAAAAACGTGATACCTGGATCCAGACCAGCAAAAGGATGAATAGCATCGTTCCCAATGGAAGGAAGATGGAGGTTTGTTGAAAATGCCGGATATAGTAAGCAATAAGTTCTGCAGCACCCAATGCCATGACCAGATACATTGGATATTTAAAATGTCTGGCAGCTTCATTTTGTAATTTTATAGATTCATAACGAATCAATGTTACTGTATAAATTACATTCACCAGCATGATCAGATGAGTTATCGGAAGAATGCGGAAGATATCGATGATTCCTGCACATTGAAGCAATACTGCCGCTGCCATATTGCACAGATAGAGAATGGACAGGTGTACAGCTCCTTTACGATATTTGCTTTTACAGATATCATATAGAATAAAGTTAAAAGGTACTGGAAACAGGAAAAAAGTAAAGTAGTCTATAAAATAAAGTGCTCTTGAATCTGGAATTAAAAACTGCAGAAAACCACATTGCTTTAGAGTCCAAAGTGTGATCAAAAGAGAAAAAACACCAAGGTTCAGGAAAATCATGTAGGATTCATCTGACGAATATTTATCATTTTTCCTCATTATAGAAAAGCATAAAATCAGGCAGATGATTCCTAACGATAAGATTTCGCAGCTTAGAACCAATGAACAGAGACTGTTGCTCAGGATCTTCAGGGTACAGTCTCCTTTTGTCCCTCCAAAAAGATGGAAAGAATTTCCGTAGTAGTCTGAATATACAGGAATAATCCTGACCTGCAAGTGTTTTCCATCACTGTTTTTTGGAAGATCGACAATATGCCAACAAGAGCCGGGAGACTTCATGAATCTTAATGTGTCAGTATCATTTCCAAATTCATAGATTTTCTCTCCATCAAGCAATACCTCAGCCCGGGTATGGGTTGTCTTGAACAAAATGGATTGTTGATTCTGAAAAGAATCTGGAAGAATGACATCTTCAATTCGAATATTATCTTCGGATCGTTCAGTTGTCACAAGCTGGGTTGTATTGTCAAAAACTAAATGTTCACGGGTCGTATTTTGATGAAAGATCCAACCTGAAAAGACAGTGCCAAACAGGATGAACAGGATTAAAGAGATCCATAATTTTTTCTTAAATTTCATAACTTTTTCCCTTTATAGAATATCACTTCCATCCGGGATCTTGGAAATAATCGTCCGATTAGTCCTGAACAGAAAGATAAGTGAGACAATCAGTGACATGATCTCAGCAGTCAGGAAAGCCCACCATACTGCATGAAGACCACCAAATTTTGCCAGTACATATGCAGCCGGAATCAGTACTACAAGCTGACGCATGATGGATACGATCATACTGAACACGGCCTTTCCAAGCGCCTGGAATACAGTACCGCAGATGATGCCGAACCATGCAAGTAAGTAATGGATACCGATGATACGAAGCGCAGGGACTCCAATCGTAAGCATATCAGCAGATGCGTTGAACATTCCGAGAAGTACCTGTGGAACGAATTCAAAGCAAAGAAATCCGAAGAGCATAATACAAAATGCTGTTGCCATACTGAGCTTGATCGTCTTGACCATACGTTTTCTATTCTGCGCACCGTAGTTGAATGCAATGATCGGAGTGATACCGTTATTCAAACCGAAGACAGGCATGAAGAAAAAGCTCTGCAGTTTGAAATACACTCCGAATACGGCAGTTGCAGTAGATGAAAATGTGATCAGGATACGGTTCATGGAGTATGTCATAACAGAACCAATCGACTGCATGATAATAGATGGAATACCGATTGCATAAATTGTTCTGATAATTCTTCCGTCCGGACGGAAACCACGGAACTGAAGTTTCACATCAGGGTTAAATTTATGGTTACAGATAAATGCGACAAGTGCGCCTACACACTGTCCGATAACTGTAGCTAAGGCAGCACCGGTAACGCCCATCTTAGGGAAGCCGATCAGACCAAAGATCAGGATCGGGTCAAGAATGATATTCGTGATCGCACCACACAACTGGGAAGTCATACTGAAAATCGTTCTTCCGGTGGAAGTGAGCAGTCGTTCAAAGCAAATCTGTGCCAGCAGTCCCATAGAGAAGATCATAACAGTGCTCAGATAATCGATTCCCATTTCCATGATCTCAACATCTGCATTTCCAATCTGGCTTGCATAGAACGGTTTTACAATCGTAAAGCCAAGGATTAAAAATACGATGTAGCTTATGATATAAAGAAATGCAGCGTTAGATGCAATTTTGTTTGCCTCATCATTTTGCTTTGCTCCGAGTGCTCTGGAAAGGAGTGCATTCATACCGACGCCGGTACCGGTTGCAACTGCAATGAGCAGCATCTGTAACGGGAAGGCGAGAGAGACTGCGGTAAGAGCATTTTCTGACAGCTGTGCTACAAAGATACTGTCTACAATATTATAAAGTGCCTGCACTAGCATGGAAACCATCATCGGTAAGGACATGTTGAACAAGAGTCTGCCGATTGGCATGGTTCCCATTTTGTTCTCTGCTGCAGGGGCAGAAGCTGTTTTTTGGTTCATATATTCTCCTATTATTACGAAAACTTAATTTAAAGCGTTAATTATTAATGATAGCATTATATGGTGTACGTTTCAATAGTTGAAGACTTGAAAATGTCTTAAAGGTCAGTTTGGCATTCTTGAATTATTGTGTTAATAGGTAAAGTCAGTAGAAGTAATAGTAACAACTTGACAGTTTGCGTACTGTATGATATTTTCTAAGTAGTAAGTAGTAAGTAGTAAGTAGAAAACAAAAATGGCGATCAGGAAATAGGAGGAAAGCAGGTATGAAAGATCTTACATTATCTCAGCAATATGCATTACTTGCGTTGGATGGACAGGAGAGTATTCATCCAAGCGTGGCAAAAAGTGCTGTATTGAGAGCTGTTTCTGCTGCGCAGGTGTTGGAGACAGAATTAGGAAAAGCAGATGTGGATTCATTTTCAGAATTTTCTTCAGCACTGCAGAAAGCGGTACAGATGGCAAAAACATTAAAGAAAAAAGAGGAGACTCAGATTGAGAAAGAAGTGGCTGCTGTTTTGGAAACAGAAGAACTTCTAAAGGAAGTACCGGATATTTTGGGCTGTGATATGAATTATGATACATCAGGTGTTGAACTAAAGGCATACCTTAGTGATGAGACAAGTTATATCAGAATAAAAGAAGGACTTCGTGCAGAGATTCTAGAGGATGGTCCAATTAGTTTGGAAGATGCGGTTCTCTTATGGCTTCTCCGTGAAAGTGGCTGTATCCATGACATGTTTTCTGTATCAGAGCAGAATCGTGTAGAAGAACGTATGACAGAAGCTGCTGTTCAGGATGAGAAGTACCGTGCATTATGGGAAGCAGAATTTCATAACGTTTTTGAAGGATTTATGAATCGGTTTGTGAAGACTAAGAGTAAACTGCTTAAGAATCCATATTTAGAGGGTGTTAATCTTGTATTTCCTTACCTTGACAGAAGAAAATCTGTATTTATTGATACGGTTATTTTTGGAACTAACGTGGCAGACAGAAGAGCTGCGGCTGTAGAATATCTGAAGAAAAAAGGCTTTGCGGTAGAGGAGATCAGAGTAGGCAGTGAGACTTTACTAAAAATAGGCAATATATATTACCGTATCTTCCCAATGACAAAAACAGCATATAAAGTACCGATTCAGGGAGTCAACCTGGTACCGGCATACTGGCAGTAGGAAGAAAGTACTGAAATACTAATTATGTGGACAGTAAAAAAGGTGAGCAGATGTCAAGACAGAGAAGCATGGAAGTAATAGAGCAGGCAGAATATGTGACAATCGGAGAGCTTGTGCGGCTTACGGCAGTGCGTTACAGTACTTTGAAGTTTTATACAGAGGAAGGAATGCTTCCGTTCGAGCAGGCAGAAGAGAATCTGACCAGAAGATACCGCAGAGTTGAGAGCTTAGAAAGGATTGTGCAGATTCGTCGGTTAAGAGAACAGAAGAAGACAATTCCGGAGATTAAAGAGATTCTGGGATATGGTGAAGAGTAGAATGCGAAAAGAGGCTGTTATGTGCAGCCTCTTTTTTAAGCATTATTCCTTCCATTCCGGCGAGACAAACAAGATATTTAGATGTTCTAATTGTTTCTTCAAGATAGTTTAAATTCATAATTATTTCTGCCTTAACAAAATGTTGCTGTTAACGAGTTACTATAATGATAGTATAGCATAAATAGAGATAATTGTCTGAAAATTCAAATAAAAAAGGAGAAAATTTAAAGAAAAACTGGAGAAAATAAAAGAAAGAGGAGATGCGTTTATGAGTGCCCCATAGCATTACTTAGGCTCTCAATAATCTTGGCTTTTTCGCTATGCCCATCGGTTGATAACCGGAGTAATGGCAAACCTATAATTTCAAGAATATGATTTTTCTTATTATCACGTTCTTTCTGCAATTCATTATCGTGAAAAGAGACCCCATCTACCTCAATAGCCAATATCGGAGTTTTGTCAATTTTACTATAAAGCAAAAAGTCAAGTCTTGCATCATGATTTACAAAAGCAACTTCATCTTCAGACAAGAGTTTGTAATCTCGAATTAGATCCCGTAGCTTATATTCTCTTACCATATTAACGGATGAGAACTGCGAATCGGATAACAAGATCTCTTCCTGTAACAACTTGTGTATAATAATTTCTGCAGCAGAACCTTTGATATTCTTGTGTGATTTAATAAATGATGTAAGCGCTTTATTATACTCCTTATATAATATATCAAAAACAGAACATATTCTTCCCTTTACAATGGTCTCAGCAGGATTCGTAGTGTAGCACATGTAACGTATCAGATCGCCAATATTCGTTCCATGAGGAAGTTTCATCAACTTAGGTTTTACCACAATAAACTCATTGACAGCTCTTGATACAGCAACATTTATCAGGTTCGGATTGTCAATAAACTCATTGATTTGACTGCAAACCGTATTAAAAATGATTATGTCTTTTTCTCGTCCCTGATACTTATGTATAGTATCTGCTTCTACTCGTTTTGGCAACTGTTGTTTTAACAAGTTGGCATGTTCTCGATATGGAGCGACAACACCGACTTTGCCATAATTATCCGAATAATGCTCCTTTATATATAACTCTGTTTCGTCTATTTGACGTTGGTTGTGCTTTCCTCTATTGCCCGAAACATTTGTCACTACAATTCTGAACGGATGATTGTCAGCACTTGTCATAATGACAAGATTATCATTGTAATACTTTTTGTTACAAAAACCAATAATTTTAGGGTGGCACCTATAATGCTCTTTGAGCAAAACTTCGCTATCTCGTTACTCTTTGAAGAAACAATATGAGAGAGTTGCATACTATCCCCCACCACTATTGCATTGCGACAACATGAGAAGCAAACAGCCGATTTAATAATATCGACTTGTGATGATTCATCAATGATCAGGTAGTCAAAAAGATATTCACCCGAAATACATGTTTTCAACGATAACGTAGAGCTTAGTATTACAGGAAAGTGTTTAACAAAGTGATTAAACCTATAACGATAATCTTTTGCCGTAAACAATTCACTCTCCAACTCTTCATACTTTTTAAATAGAATAGCATTGAAAATCTTTTTAGATGTCTCTACAAATAATTTAAGGTTAGATT
>OHFV01001053.1_pt1 | contig 13375 bp, 8 predicted proteins | sample 1567611 | NCBI WGS metagenome assembly OHFV01 (sample SAMEA3879532, study PRJEB24766) | human gut metagenome | biome: human-associated habitat; feature: feces | place: USA | collected 1985/1987
CCTTGTTTTTTTCTCTTTCTAACATATCTTGATAAGAATAGATACAACCACAATAATTTTGTCGATAAAGATTATATAATGTGGCGAACTTAACGGATTTTAAATAACCATTGTTCTTTTTAAAATCACTGAAAAGAAATTGTGTTTTTTCTTGATTAAAGCTTGCTCCAATTTCATTAATCCATTGGCTATTTTTGTGTGGAGAAACACTTAAAACAGTTGTCCAATAATCAAAGTGATGTAAAGATGCATAATCATAAGCATCTTTCATTCTCTTTGAATAACAAAGATAACAACGTTTTCCACCTTCAGGTTCATCTTTATATTGAGAAATATCTTTTAGATATTCTTTTGGTTGATATTCTTTTTCAACAACTTGAATATTTTGATTGAAATCTTGATTAAAGCGTTGAATAAAATTTTCTAATTCATGAAATCGTCGAAAATACTCGGTATCTGGATAAATGTTTGAATTAGAGTAATAAATAGTTATATCGAAAAATTCAGATATTTCTTTTAAAACGTTTCCGCTACATGGCCCACAACAAACATGGAGAAGTAGGGTGGGTTTTGTACCTTTTATTTTTTCTAATTCTTCTTTGAATTTTAAGTCGTAATTGATTTTCATTATAAAATCATCATGCTATCACCAAAGCTAAAGAAACGATATTTTTCTTTGACAGCTTCTTTGTAAGCTTTGAAAATAAGTTCTTTTGAAGCAAAGGCACTAATCAACATCAATAATGTTGATTTAGGTAAATGGAAGTTTGTGATTAAACAATCAATAGCTTCAAATTTATATCCAGGGTAAATAAAGATATCTGTATTTTCACTTGTTGCTTTAAATTTACCATATTTTTTCATATTAGCTTCTAGAGTACGTGTTGATGTAGTTCCTACCGCAATAATTCTTTGACCATTAGCTTTAGCTTTATTTAGTTTATCAGCGACTTCTTCACTGATTATATAGAATTCACTATGCATGTGATGATCTAAAACATTTTCTTCTTTAACAGGTCTAAATGTTCCAAGGCCAACATGTAAACATACATCAAGAATTTCAATACCCTTATCTTTTATTTTTTGATTGATTTCTTCAGTAAAATGTAAGCCAGCTGTAGGAGCTGCTGCACTTCCTTCAATTTTAGCGTAAACTGTTTGATATCTATTTTTATCTTCAAGTTTTTCTTTAATATAAGGAGGTAAAGGCATTGTTCCTAACTGATCTAAGATTTCGTAGAAGATACCATCGTATATCATTTCAAAAACACGAATACCTTCATCTTTGATTTCAATACATTTTGCTTTTAATAAGCCTTCGCCAAAAGTAATGACTGTATTCATTTTTACAATACGTGCATTACCGCATAAACATTCCCAAGTATCTTTCTTTAATTCTTTTAATAAAAGAACTTCAACATGTCCATTTGTTTCTTCTTTAATTCCAAATAAACGAGCAGGAATAACTTTTGTATTATTTCTTACTAAAACATCACCTGGTTTTAAATAATCAAGAATATCATAAAAATGTCTGTGTTCAATATTTCCGTTTTCTCTATTTACTACCATTAATCTAGAAGTATCTCTTTTTTCAACAGGATGTTGAGCAATGAGTTCTTCAGGTAGTTCAAAATCAAATTCACTTAGTTTCATTTAAAAAGCCCTCTTATAAACATCTCTACCATATTTATCTAAAAATTCTTCTTTAAAATCTAATAAACGATCTTCTTGAATTGCTTTACGAATATCTTCTGAAAGTTGTAATAAGAATCTTACATTGTGAATCGATAACAATGTTTTTCCAAATAATTCATCTGATTTATGAAGATGTCTTAAATAAGCTCTTGTATAATTTCTACAAGTATAACAATCACATTCAGGATCAATAGGAGTAAAATCTTCTTTAAACTTTTCATTATTAATATTCATACGTCCATGATGTGTCATTAAAGCACCATGTCTAGCAACACGTGTTGGTAAAACACAATCATACATATCAATACCACGAATCGCAGCTTCAATTAAATCAATTGGATTACCAACTCCCATTAAATAACGTGGTTTATCTTCAGGTAACCATTGAACTGCATCTTCGACCATTTTATACATTACATCTTTTGGTTCACCAACGCTCGTTCCACCAATTGAATAACCAGGGAAATCCATTTCTACAAGTGCTTTGGCACATTTTTCTCTTAAATCAGGATATTCTCCACCTTGAACAATTCCAAATAACGCTTGTTTTTCATTATGATGTGCTTCTTTACCTCTTTTAGCCCAACGAATTGTTCTTTCAACACTATGTTTCATATAATCATAAGTTGCTGGATAAGGAGCACATTCATCTAAAGACATAATCATATCTGCTCCTAATTTGTTTTGAATATCGATAGCTTTTTCTGGAGATAAGAATAAAGACTTACCATCAATAATACTTTTAAAATAAACGCCTTCTTCTTTGATCTTTCTTGTTTTTCCCAAAGAAAAAACTTGGAATCCTCCACTATCTGTAAGCATAGGACCATCATAGTTCATAAACTTATGAAGACCACCTGCTTTAGCAACAATATCTTCCCCAGGTCTTAACCATAAGTGATATGTATTAGAAAGGATTACTTGTGATCCCATTTCTTTTAACATTTCAGGGGCAATTCCTTTTACTGTAGCTAGTGTACCTACAGGCATAAACATAGGTGTTTCTACATCTCCATGGGGAGTATGTAAAATCCCATATCGAGCACCACTTTGTTTACAAACATGTTTTAATTCATACCAAAAATCTTTCATTTTTCCACCTCTTTTTGCCTATTCATTATACATGAAAGTATTTATAAATAAAATAGAAAAAGAGCTAAATGCTCTTAATCAAATGTAACATATTCATTTTCTAAAGGTTTAGCACCTTCTAAATGATCAACATGTAAAATAGGAATATTACTTTGAATAGATTCATCATATTCTAAACTAATGGTTCCATCAACCACTAACCATTCATCTTTAATTAAATCTTTAGCGTATTTACTAATACATACTAAACCTAAAAGTTGCATATCATCACTACAACATACCATGGCTTGTCTACCTAAAACAAAACCATTTTCAATTAATTTATCACGGCCAATCACTTTACCTTTGATCTTAATTGTTTTATTTTCATAGATTTGAGGATTTTCCATAATATGCATACAGAAAATACCATAATCCATATCATTTACTTCAATATAATCATCATTTAAGTTATATGGTAAATCATTAACAGTTAAATCTTCAATTTGTCTATTTTTATTTTCATAAACAATTTGACACATTGGATTTAAAGATTTAATACTTCCTCTAATAGGATATTTCTTTGTATTTTCATCACAACGATTAACAATAACTAAATCACTACCAGTAACATGATAAACGAATTGTCCACGCATATTGTTGTAATAAAGATCAAATGTTTCAGCAGAAATCGTTGTAAGGATTTGAACAACTTGCCATTGATCAATACAAATTTCATCCACGAATTTTGTATTATCCCACATTCCGTTATATTCAATCATAACTTGTGTTGGTTGGTATTTTTGATGTAAATGAAGAAGAGTTTCATAATTTAAATCTTCTTCGTTTTCAATAAATTCAACAGAAGCATTTTCTTTTTTTAAAGCTGGAATATCAAAAGCGACTTCACCTTCTTCGCAGGCAATGATCAAAGTTTTTTCATCTTCACCAAAACCTTGTTCAAGAAGAGTATCTTGGATAAATGAAGATTTTCCACTTTCTAAAAATCCAGTAAACAAATAAACTCTTGTTTTATTCATACGCTTATCCTAAAAATAACTCCTTAATTGTATTTTCATTTAAGTCTTTACCAATTACACAAACTTGGCCTGTATAAATAGGTTTACCTAAACGAATTTCAAATTCACCTGGTACTAAATCAAAATACCACCAATCTTCATTTCCACTATCTACAAAACCTTTAGCTCTTAAAACATTATCATCATTACATAATTTATTTAAGATATCACTTAATTCAACTTCGTTATATTTTTTAACAGTATCAAATCCGATACTATTGAAAACTTCATCTGCATGATGGTGATGATGTCCACAACCACATTCATGATCATGCCCGCAACATTCATGATCATGATTGTGTTCATGATGATCGTGTCCACAACATTCATGGTCGTGATCGTGTTCATGATGATCGTGTCCACAACATTCATGGTCGTGATCGTGTTCATGGTGGTCGTGTCCACAACATTCATGGTCATGGTCGTGTTCATGATGGTCATGCCCGCAACATTCATGATCATGTTCATGCAATAATTCTTTTTGAACGTTCACTTCACAAGCATTAATGATATCTAAACCATTTAATTTATCCCAAGCAGTTGTAATGATTGGTGAATGATCGTTTAATCCTTTTAAGATGTCTAAGCATTCTTTTAATTGGAATTCAGTTAAGTCTTGGCTACGACTTAAAACAATTAATGATGCATGCTCAACTTGGTTATTATAGAATTCACCAAAGTTTTTAGTATACATACGACATTTTTTAGCATCAACAACTGTAATAAAATTATCTAATTCCATTTCATCACTATTGATTGTAGAAACAGCTTTAATAACATCAGATAATTTTCCAACACCAGAAGGTTCGATAATAACACGATCAGGATGATACGTATCTAAGACTTCTTTTAATGATGTTTCGAAATCTCCTACTAAACTACAACAAATACATCCAGAGTTCATTTCGTTGATTGTAACACCAGAATCTTTTAAGAATGTTCCATCAATTCCAATTTCTCCAAATTCATTTTCTATTAATACGATTTTTTCATTTTGATATGCTTCAGCAATTAATTTTTTAATTAATGTTGTTTTTCCAGCACCTAAAAAGCCAGAAATAATATCTATTTTACTCATATATTTCACCTCCGCTAGATTATAACACTCATAAATCATTTCATCAAATGATAATACCTATGTTATAATGATTGACAAGTAAAGGGTGATAAAAAATGAAATGTCCAATAATTAAAAAATGTGGAGGATGCTTTTATCCACAAGATCAATATCAAGAAGAATTAAAAGAAAAGACATTATTTATAGAAAAAGAAATAAAGAAAACAAAATTAAAAATAGATGTAAAACCAACAGTAGCTTCACCATTAGTTAATGGTTATCGAAATAAAGCAATTGTAGCTTTTAATCAAAAATATGAATACGGTCTCTACGAAGAACATAGTCAAGATATTATTCCTTATAAACACTGTTTATTACACGAAGATATTATGGATGAAATCTTACAATATATACAAAGCTATTTAAGAAAGTATCGTGTTTCTATTTATGATCGTAAAAGACATAAAGGGTTATTAAGACATGTTTTAATTCGTCGAGGTGTTAAAACGAATCAAACAATGGTTGTTTTAGTATGTAATGAAAATATGTGGCGTGGATCTAAGCAATTTTGTAGCCAACTCGTCAAAAAATTTCCAAGTATCAAAACGATTGTTTTAAATGTCAATACACGTAAAACACCAATTGTTTTAGGTAATGAAGATAAGGTTCTTTATGGTAAAGGATTTATTGTTGATGAATTGTGTGGTTTGAAATTTAAGATTTCTCCACAATCTTTTTATCAAATCAATCATGACCAATGTGTGAACCTTTATACCAAAGCTTTATCCTTATTAAATATCAAAGGAAATGAAACAGCAATTGATGCTTATTGTGGTATTGGAACAATCGGAATGATTCTATCACAAAAAGTAAAACAAGTTATTGGAGTGGAAAGTAATAAGGATGCAATCAAAGATGCAAAAAACAATGCACGTATGAATCAACTTTCTAATATTCAATTTGTGTGTGATGATGCGACTGAATTTATGAAAAAACTTGCGAAAGAAAAGCATAAAGTAGATGTTGTCATTATGGATCCCCCAAGAAGTGGTTCAACCAAACAATTCATGGATTCGGTTAAAATATTAAATCCTAAACAAGTTGTTTATATTTCATGTGATCCAACGACACAAATTAGAGATATACAATACTTTAAAAAGATTGGTTATCATACTCATACAATGTATCTTTATGATATGTTTCCACATACAAGACATGTTGAAAGCATCGTGCTCTTGTCCCACAAGTCACCAGATAGCCATATAGATGTGAAAGTTGAATTTGGAGAAGGTGAAGAAAAGGTACCTTTAGATAAAATTGCGGAGCGGGCAAAGCAATATCAGCCGGCTCCAAGGGTTACATATAAAATGATACAAGAATATATTGAAGAAAAATATGGCTTCAAAGTACATACGGCATATATCGCAGAGGTAAAAAGAAATTTAGGATTGCCGATGTATGATGCACCTAATATGGAAGAAGAGTTGAAACAGCTGAGAAGGCATCCGACGGCGGAGAAAGTAGAAGCGATAAAGGATGCATTAAAACATTTTGGGGTGATTTAATATGAGCGTTATTTATATGTTATTTACTGTGAGCTTTGATTATAATAACTATTGAAGAAATTATATCAGTTATTTGGAGGTCAAATGGAATGGGAAATGATATATTTAGCGCGGTAATTGAGCTCAACAAGATTAGACAGCAGGCATATGAAATATATTTACCCATAGTGGAGGAATTGTGCAACAGAGAGGTATCAGAAGAAGAATTGTCTCATTGTCTCGATTACTTATTAGATTTCGCAGATGATGCGAGTATGCTGGAATTGTATAAAAAGTTGTGTAGAAGATTTGTATGCACATATCCTGGATGTATAAATTTTTATGTCAATGCCTATAAAGAGATGTGGGAAAAAACAGAATTCTGAAAGGGGTTTACATGAATCAACTTATAAAAATGGATGAAGAGTATAGGAAGTGGATTGAGGACATAGGAAAACGCTATAAACAGAGACAGATTAAGGCATCTGTTTCTGTTAATCAGGAAATGATTGGTTTCTATTGGTCTATAGGAAGAGATATTGTAGAAAAGTCGGCTGAAAGTAAGTGGGCAGTGGATTTTTTGTTAATTTAAGTAAAGATATGAGAACAATTTTGCCAGGGGTTCAAGGCTTATCAAGTTCGAATCTCAGATATATGAAGAAATTTTATGAATTGTACAGTGATCCAATTCTTCCACAATTTGTGGAAGAATTGAAGAGCAAAGAGGATTCAATAAATGTTCCACAACTTGTGGGAGATTTATCGGATAAAGAATTGTTTTCGATTCCGTGGGGACATCATAGAGCTATCATTGATAAATGTAAATTGGACAGGGAAAAATCAATACTTTTTGTGAAGAAAACGATTTTAAATAATTGGTCAAGGGCAGTACTTTTAAATTTTCTTGATACCGATTTATATGAGCGTCAGGGAAAAGCAATTTCAAACTTTGAATACGCATTGTCTGAACCACAAAGCGACCTTGCACAGGAAATAACAAAGGATCCATATAATTTCGACTTCGTAGCAATCAGAGAAGATTATAGTGAGAAAGAGTTAAAAGACGCATTGATGGACAACATCACAAAATTTCTTATGGAACTTGGAAAAGGGTTTGCTTTTGTTGGAAGAGAATATACAATACCGATTGAAGGAACAGAGGAAAAAATAGATCTTTTATTTTATCATCTGTATTTGCATTGTTACGTTGTTGCTGAAGTTAAAATAGTAGCTTTTACATCGAGAGACATTGGACAGATTGGTACATATGTGAATATTGTGGATGATTTGGTCAAGACAGATTTTGATGCAAAAACAATTGGTCTGATTATATGCAAAAGCAAAAATAATATCCTTGCAAAATATGCGGTAAATAGTTCAAAAGAACCGATAGGAATATCTGAGTATAAGTTGTCAAATTTATTGCCTGTGGAATATAGAGCTTCTATGCCAATGATAGAAGAAATTGAGAATGAACTCAGGTAAATATTTTAAAAGAAACTAACGGATAAGGAGCATTGAATATATGTTGAATTCAAACGAAAGAATGGGTTTCATAATTGAATATATGTCTTCATATGATGAAAAAATCAAAATGGCAAATAAAAACGGATTATTTGATGCTGCAAAAATGTTTGAGTTATTTGCGATTGAGGTATGTAATGTATGGTTCGGACAGAAGTTTAGTAATCTGAATGACGAGACGGCAACTTATCCATATGTAGATTTGATATCAGAAAACAGAGAACTTTTAGTGCAGGTAAGTACTGTACAAGATGTACCAACAAAAATAAAAACTACATTGGAAAAGATAAGGGATTCAAAAGATAAAAAATGCTCGGACTTAAAGAATATTGTATTTTTTGTACTTAGTAATAATAGTATTGATAAGGTGAGAGAGTATAGTGGGGATAATCAAATTGGGAGTATTTCATTTACTATTAAAGATAATTTGATTACTACAAATGATATTATAACTAAAGCACAAAATGATCTTAATTTTCAGAAGAAATTATACAAGGTATTAAAGGATGAGTATGAGAACTTTAATATTAATATCAGAAAATTTAAAGGTGCATTGGAACTTAGTAATTCAGGGTTGAAAAATATTGAAGGATTGATTAAAGGAGAGTATGAAATCGATAGAAATGAATTTCTTGAAAAAATAACAAAAGACAATGAGCGATATATTTCAATACAAGGTGGAGCTGGTAGCGGTAAATCTGTTTTATGCAAAAAATATGTTGAAAATGAAAAATTGGTTTTATATGCTCGTGCTGAAAGATTTTTGGAAGAAAGTCATATTGACGACATTTGGGGTTGCTGTATCCAAGACGTTTTAGAGTGTATTAATGGAAAGAAATTAATATTCTTTATTGATGCTCTCGAGTTTATTGCGGACTGTGCCGAAACAAAATTTGAATTATTACAGTATTTGTATGATATGGCGGCAGAATATCAAAATGTGTACATAGTAACATCTTGTAGAACGAGTGATAAAAATGCTTTTATTAAACTGGAAACAAATTTTTCAATAAAAATTTATGAAGTTGGCGATATAACAGAAGATGAACTTGCATTGCTTATGAAGCAATATCCGATTATTCATAAAATGTATAAAACAAATTCATATGTTGATTTATTAAAATCGCCCTTTTATATAAACTTGATAGTTAGTAATTCGATGGATATTGATAATATAGGTGATGAAAATTCTCTAAGAGAATATATTTGGAAAAACATAATATGTTTGGAGGAAAAATCTCGAATGTATGGCATACTCAGTAACAAAGTTATTGAAACTGTTGAGAAGATTGTGTTTGAAAGAGCTAGAAAATTTATGTTGGGTATTCATAAGGACGATATAGATAGAGACATAATGCATGCATTGCTTTCAGAAGGTGTAATTGCTCAACAAGGAGATTATATTAGACTGAAATATGATATTTTCGAAGATATTTGCTTTGAACATTATTTTGATAAAGCTTTTGATTTGTGCAAAGGGAAGTATAAGACCTTCTATGATGAAATAGAAAATCTTGGGCGATGTGTGTATAGACGGTATCAGATTTGGATTTCAAATAAAATGTTTATACAGGTAAATAGAGATAAGTTTTTATATAGCCTTACTTTTTCTGATGAGATTCCGCAAAGTTGGAAAAGGCAAACAGAAATTGGAATTGTTAAGTCAAGGTTTTGTGATAATTATTTCGAAGAACAAGGGTCGGAGATTCTGGAACAAGGCATGTTGTTCGACTTTGTGAAGAATATTAATTTGTTCGCATTTGAAGGTGAGTTATTACATATTAGACAAGAATCACCACAAATGAAATTGTCCCCAATTGGTAATGGAAGACCATGTATTATTCGACTTTTGAAAAACGAAGAAATATATAAGAAAAATATAATCGGAAGAGATGATATAGTTAAGTTATGCTTGGATTATGCGAAACAAGAAGATAAAGTGGCAGTTATTGCTTCAGATGCATGCGCTATGATGGAATATTATGTGGAATATTCGTTGCAGGAATCTGAGCAAGAAAACTATTATAAAATCATAGATGAAATATCGTCTTGCTTGGAAGCACTTTATCGAATGGCAGATAACTCAGAAGAGTGGTTAAAAAAGTTTTTTAATACATTGATTAATAATTATATTAATGGAAATAGAAAAAGTATGCGTAAGTCAGAAGATATTATGGAATGGACATTGAAGAATGCTTATCCTGCTTTGGTAGCTGGATTAGCAAGCGAATTGTGTTCGATAGCTGATATACTATGGTTACGTGGAAAAGTAGATGCAGAGAAATTTGATTTCTATAGAGCCGATAGATTGTCTAAGGGTTTTGAATATGGATTAAGTGAGAAAGCTGAACATTATAATTATTTATATAGAACAGTGTACGAGAATGCATTTTTATGGAATCTGTTTCGATTGAATTTTAAAGTGGGATTTCATTGGGCAATTCAATTTATAAATAGGGTAATATTAGAATATGCAACTAATAATCCTGAATATGTAATAAAAATCAAAGTAAAAATTAGTGAGAGTAATGCAATAAAGGAATATTGGGGAAATGGAAATATGTGGCTTGCAGGGATTAGAGATCACAATGTACCTACCTTAATAGGAGATGTTATTTTTTGTCTTAAAGAGGCTATAATAAGCAGTTTGGAGATTTGTAAAAAGGATCATGAATTCACTGTTGCATTTGCAAATTATGTCAAAGAAACTATTTATTCAAAATCAAATAATATAGTATTGCTTACAATCATTGAGAGTATAGGAATGCACTTTGAAAACGAATTACCGGGTTATGCTTTGGATTTGGCTACAGGCATAGAACTTGTTCATTGGGATACCACAAGATATATGTTGTACAAAAAAAATCCGACAAAAGAGTTGCTCGAAAGGCAAATTCTTAAGACCATGGGGATACCTGAGCTTAAAGATAGATATGAGTTGGATAAAAAATGTGATTTGAGTATACAAGAATATGTATCTCATACACAGATATATTTTGATTCAATGGTTCAGGATAAATGCTATGGAATTCTTGATTATTTATATTCAATTATAAAAAATGATGCAGAAAATGCACAGGACTATTTACAGATTCAAAAAATGGATATGCGTGGTGCAAAAGCAACCAAGATAACCGACATTATAATTATGTTAGAACCCCAAATATCAGGGGAAGCAGAAAAAATTGTTCTAAGACAAGAAGAATTCAATAAACCTAAGCAGAGATTAAATGCGGCGATTAAAAAGTGTAATGATAATATGGTGTCTGGGCAGATTGACTTGCCATCAACTCTTGATGCAATTAAAGTTATTTTAGAATTGATGAAGGATACTGATATGGCATTTCAATATGAAAATCTTTTGATACTTTTAATTGCTAGTGCAATAAATCATCAAGAATTAGAAAATGAGAAAAGGGAAAAGTTTTGCACAATATGGATTAACGGAATAGAAAAATTCTTTTCTAATGGAAGCTTTTTGGCAGATATTGCACTTATGCCAGTTTTATTGAATCAATTGGAAAATGACGTTGCTATTGGGATAAAAAATAAAATAAAGAAAATTGTGTTGGATTGTTTGATGTATAAGGGGCAACATGGTGTTATTGATGAAATGGCTAAATACGTGAAGAAATATTTAGCTAATCACGAGACTTTGGCACAAGCGGTATTTAATACAATTATTAAATTATCTGAAGATCAGATGGAACATCAAAAATATAATGCTAATTATTTGAAAGTGAGTAAGAAAGATAAGGAGTTTATATTTAATCCTAATATGCAACCTAAGTTGTCAGGAATAGATCGTTATATCAAAGATGATGATGGAAATTGTTATACTAGTCGCGAAGAGGAGATAATAGATAGGTATCTGCTGCAGGAAGAATCTTTAGAGATAGATGTTTTTGATATGAGTAACTATGATATATCTACAATATGCTATGTTGCAAATTGCGGCCTAAATTTTACGAATGAATCTTTTAGAATGGTTATTCATGAAATTTTGCTATGTGTGATTGATATTTGGAAATATACTAAAAGAAATTATAATGCTCACGAAATTTTTGATGTTTACCAAGAACATGAAATCATAGAGCTGTTTCAGTGGAAAATGATTCAAACCCAAGATGATGCAAAAATGGCAATCGATATATTATTTGAAGAGATTGATTTTACAAAATTTACAACAGATACAATTGAGTTCTATCAAGATATCTTTGGCAATTTTTTATGTGAATTTTTTGACTCATATGTTGACTCAAAAAGAAGAAATATATGTAAAAAGAAAATTCTATATATTGAGAAAAAAGTAAATGACATTGATGAGGAGTATGTTCGAATACAGTTATATAAATCTCTTATGCTTTCTGTAACGAGATATTGCACGGGAGACTGGAGTAAAATCAAAACAAATTATTCATACGTAGATAAGCAATTTTTGAATAAGCAATTTACAAAGTATGGAAAATATCACATAAAGGAACTGTTGAGAACGATTTACCAAATGCATATGGATGAATTGCTGCCAGAAATATTAATTTCTATTAGAAATAGCTTTCAAAATGCAAAATCTGAGGTAAATAAATTTAAAAAATCAATAAGAGAACAAGAAGCAATAGTACAGTTGATTATCCTTAAATCCTTTATTACATATAGTGATAAAATTAAACAGGATCAAGAACTTATTGAAGCATATGAAGATATACTTGAAATATTGATCAATTTAAATTATGAGCAGGCGGCTGTTATTTTGGATGAGTTTAGGATTCATTAATGGATGCAGGTTATTATTCATCTGAAATAAATATAATAAGAGATGCATGTTCGCTAAATGATATTTGTGGATGATATCGTCAAGGTTAGATTTTGTGGGAAAGTGGTAATACAGTTGAGACGGTGTGTTTGCTGTCAAGAAAAGATAAATAAAGGCTGAAAAGTAGCGCATTTCCGGATTTTTTGCTTAGTTAGCATCATTAGAGAAGCCTTGCGGAAAGCTCGACTTTCTTGTATGGAAACATATCTACTTATTAGTCTGACCGGAGAAAAAAAGTGGATGGTCAGAAAAATGTTGTAGGTTTTAGGCTGTGGATTAGATGTCATAGGTTGTGGCACTGGAATTGTTGTCAGAGCCGACCGCAGTTTAAGCCACTCGATACTAAGAGGCAGACTTGGCAGTGGAATAGATGTTATAGAAGGAGCGGTAGAGATCTCTGAATATTTGTATCGTCTGAGGGAACTTGAACTTATGTATGATGGAAAAATTTCTATTATGGTTCAGGAAAGAGTAAAATGGCCGAAGAAGATAGGCCGCAATGAATTGTGTTCGTGCGGAAGCGGAAAGAAGTATAAGCGTTGTCACGGACGATGAGAGTATGTAGAAATTAGTTTATTATAGAGTAATTTGT
>OHFV01001061.1_pt1 | contig 13292 bp, 9 predicted proteins | sample 1567611 | NCBI WGS metagenome assembly OHFV01 (sample SAMEA3879532, study PRJEB24766) | human gut metagenome | biome: human-associated habitat; feature: feces | place: USA | collected 1985/1987
TCAATATATCTTAAATAAATATCAGAAAATACATAATTATATTACAAGTTAGCAGAAAATTGTTGTCAATATAATTATTATATGATAATTTACGCTTAACAATTAGTTGTTAAATATAATATACAAGGAGGATATTTTTATGAAACATAATCGTTTTATTTCACTACTATTAACAGTTATTTTTTTATTTATGTACAACACGTCTTATGCAAGTGCTGCGGAAATAAAAATGATAAACGGAGTGATAAGCCTATGATTACAATCTTTAACCGCCAGAAATTAATCGAATGTAACACCGAAGAAATACGTATGAAAGCTGGGTGCAGTATGAGTCAGGCCGAAAAATTATCAGAATGGTCTCCTTGGATAACGCCATCCGGACTCTATTGCTGATACACATATATTTTACCAAAGGAAAAAACTCCGCACACCCAAAGGTGCACGGAGTCTGAGCCTTTATTATTGATATGAACTTGTTTGTTTATCCTCTTCTGCTCTTAAGTTCTGCAACGTTTGCATCTACTCTTGCCTTATTCAGAGGGAAAATGAACATAAGTACTAATCCACAAAGAATATAGATAGCTGCTGGGAAGAAAGTAGCCAAGTTGTAAATACCATTTGCAACTGCCTCTGTCTGTCCTGCTGCAAGTTCATTGTATCCAATCCATCCAAGTGCCCATCCGGAAAGACCACCAGCAATTGCCTGTCCAATCTTTCTTGAGAATGAGTAGATACCATAAATAGTACCATCGTCACGATTTCCTGTCTGTACTTCCATATCATCGATAACGTCTGTCACAAGAGCCCAGCACTGTGTCTGGAAGAAGTACATACCAAGCATAGCTACGAATGCACCAACTACGAATACCCATACATTCTTAATATGAAGAATACCAAGAATGAAGTAAAGGATACCTGATGCAAACATTCCTACTACACCACATTCCTTTTTACCAAACTTAGTAGCAAGCTTCGTAGAGCATGTTGCCAAGATGATAATACATGGAAGCATTAATAATGAGAATACTGAAAGAGCCTTTGTGTTCTTGAAGTAATCAGCAAACAAGTAAGTATTGACACCCTGTGACATTAATGAAGCCAACAAAAGAAGTACAGCTGCGATAATCATACCAAGCAATGAACGGCTTGTAAGTAATGTCTTTAATGTCTTAGCAACTGACTGCTTCTCAGATGTTTGCTTTGCAACATATTCAACACGCTCTGTTGTAAGGAAATAGCAAAGCAGATAGCATACAATTGCAATTACAGAGAATACTCCAGCTACAATAGATATATTTGTTGCAGAAACAACCTGGTTACCATAAGCATCTGTCTTATATACTAACATTGGAGCTACAACACCAATCATAATACCAGCAACAGTTCCACCTACTGAACGGAAAACAGAAAGCGAACTTCTGTCCTTTGGGTCACCTGAAATAACAGATGCCATTGAACCGTAAGGAATATTGATAGATGTATAGAAAATAGAACCCCAGAGGATATATGTAATAAACATATATGCAACCTTAGCTCCGTAAGAAGCATCTACCAAAAATGACTGATACATCATAAATGATGCAAGTGCAACAAATCCGCACATACGAAGAATCCATGGACGAATACGTCCGTTCTTTGTTGGCTTTGAATTATCTACGATACGTCCCATACCGATATCTGTAAAAGCATCGATACAACGAGCAATAAGAAACATAGTTCCGACCATTGCCGCTGAGATACCCATAACCTTTGTGTAGAATACCATTACATAAGTACTGGCAAAAATAAATGAAAAATCATTTGCAAGATCTCCGAACAGGTAACCAAACTTGTCACGTGCACCGAAAGGTCTTACTTCTCTAGTTTTACTCATGGTAATATCCTCCTATCTCTTTATCTTATTGAGCTTGCTATTCAACTCAAGAAGTTCTTCCTTAGTAAACTGCTTTCCACCGCCTGCAGTTCCCATAAGATTAAGCATACGCTTTACTGTAAAACCTGATAACATCTTCATAAGGCCCTCGCTGCCAGCACCAGCTGCTGCTTCTGCTGCTTCTGCTGCACCGCCATCAGCGCCTTTCATAATCTTAAGCATCAATTCATCGATGAACATCTTACCTTCGTTGGCCTTCATGATATCACCAATCTTGTCATTGATGTTGAAGTATCCCTCTGGCATATCAATATCAAACCAGTTGAGAACCTCGCCTTCTTCTTTCAAACGATATTCTTCGTTAAAGGTATCTACCTTGCGAATCTTGCTTTCGTCACTGCAATCACCTGCTTTTGCAACAAGTGTACTTTCGCCTGCATTTGGCACATCAAAGTAGAAGAAATGCACATCACTTGTCTGCTTACCAAGGCTTTCACCGTTTACAAACAACTCTACTTCTGGCTGATTAGAGTATACCGTAACCTTTGTTGTATCTTCTACACGGTCTACATAGCGCTTACCACAGATATGCACGAATGGATCATCTGATAACCATGCCTTATATGCATAGAAAGCATCTTTCTTGTACTTTCTATCAAATGTAACCAAGCCCTTATGGTTCATACCATTTTCTCCACCTTCTGCTCTTGCATCAGCGGCGAAGTCATACATATTCCATACATGTGTAGCCCAGATATAATCTCTTGTAAAGAGCTGCTTAATCAGTTCTTCATGATAGTATGCCTGATATTCCTCAGTATAATCACCCTGAACAGGATTTGATGTATGCCAGTTCAAAGCCTCACATCCATACTCACTTAATCCAATTGGAATATTTGGATATTTCTTGTGGAAATCATCAAAGAACTCACCGTTCATATCTGTTGTTCCACCGTACCATCCATAATAATGGTTATAAGAAATAACATCCGGAATCTGAATATATTTTGCATCAATGCTGCACATAGAAACTACGGCCATTGTTGTAAGTCTTGTTGGATCCATCTGATGACATAAATCATTTAAAATGTTGTGGTTCTCAATGAGGTCATCATCCTCTCCGCCACCCATTGTAATCTCATTAGAAAGTCCCCATACTACAATACTTGGATGATTGTAATTCTGTATAATAAGTTCTTTCATCTGTGAAATAGTATTCTCACGTCCGTTTGGCAAATGTTTTGAAATATATGGAATCTCAGCCCAAAGTACAAGACCTGTCTCATCACAAAGGTCATAAATGTACTGGTCGTGCTGATAATGAGCAAGACGGATTGTGTTTGCACCCATTTCAAGAATGAGTTCAATATCTTCTTTATGTTCTTTATGAGTTAAAGCATTTCCAATGTGTGGTCTATCCTGATGACGAGACACACCGTGAAGTGGATAACGCTCTCCGTTTAAGATAAATCCCTTCTCTGGATCAATAACAAAAGTTCTACATCCAAAGCGAGTACTTCTCTCATCTAAAACAGTATCGTTTCTCTTTAATGTAACTTCTGCTGTGTAAAGGTGTGGGTCCTTACGGCCATTCCAAAGATGAACATTTTCAATCTCGAATGTAACCTTTGTCTCATTTGCAGAAACGCTCTTTGTAGCAATAACTTCATCACCATTTTTGATGACATATTCTAAAGTATCTTCCTCTGTTGCATCTGTAACAAATACTTCTACTTCAACACTTGCATTTGCACCTTCTACGATAGGTGTTACTGCAATGCCATGTGTTCCATAATAATCCAGATCAAAATGTGTTTCTGGTACAGAAATCACATTTACATCACGATACAGACCGCCATAGAATGTAAAGTCTGCCATCTGTGGATATACATGATCATTTGGTGCATTATCTACTGCAACTACAATTTCATTTTCATCAGCCAAAAAGTCTGTTACATTCACTCTCCATGTAGAGTATCCACCATCATGATGTCCAGCTTCTTTTCCATTAACATAAAGCCATGCACTAGAGTTTGCTCCGTTAAACTCAATATAAGTGATTGGTTCGCTACCAAACTCCTCACGCTTCATGTTCTTTACATAGTAACATGTACCGCGGTGGTAATCATTTCCACCATCCTGTCCATCCTTACCATTCCATGTATGAGGCAAGTCAAGTGCCTCCCAGTTGCCCTGTGTTAATACAGAATATCCTTCTGCGACAGTTATAGCATCTTTTGTAAACTGCCAAGATGCATTAATGTTCTTTGTTGCCATTTTTACCTCCTTCTTGTTCATAAAAAGAGTCTTTCTCTCTTTCCGTCAATCTCATTGATGTACTCAGTATAACAATTCAACGGATTTTGCTCTTGTCTTAGTTTTGTTGTTTTGGTAAAATTTTTACATAAAATATAATTATGGCAAATTTTTTACAAATAAAACGAGAAACCTACTAGGAAAGGAGTCCTATTATGACATTTGAAAACATGAATACCGATGATTTTTTCCCTTTGCTCCAGCAAACTTTGTCCGATACCTTTAAGATAGATTCTTATCTGATGCATGCTCCTTATCAGAATTTTGAGAAAATGGATATGGGACTAAGACGCATGGTCTGGGGCAACTACAAAACGAACAGCCCACTTTTTTCTTTGTTTGGCAGCTCTCCTTATCAAATCATTGTACTGCAGAGTTCCCTTGGGTTTTACAATGTAATTGTCAGTCTGACCACGGACGCTGAACCAGATATTCTTGGTATTATGCCTTTTTTGGCCGAACCAATCAATCAGGTAACAATCAACCGGCTCATTCGTGATAATCACATTGATCCGAAATACAACTCTGTCTTGTTACACTTTTATTACTCTCTTCCTGTCGTAGACATTGATGAACTCACACTGATGTTGCAGCATTTTATTAGTTTTTTTATTCCGGCGTTCAAAACATGCAGCATTGAGTATGTCAATTATAAAACAGAGTCTCATAACACTTCGCCAAACGAAGAACGTTTTCAGAAATTCTCTTCCGATTACATCGCGGAACTGATTTCACGACTAGAACATTGTTGTCAGGCAATGACTGCCGGAAACACTGCCCAGGCCATTGACTTCATGAAAAAGACTTTGGACTATTCTGCTTCTTTTCAGTCTCTTCCTGCAAAAGAAATAAGAAGCAGAATCGCCTCCTTAAATTTTTTTCTAGCTTCCCGTATGTTTGGGACCGCCGTACATCCGATTTATGTATACCAGCAGGCTGAAGCTTTTTCTCTTCGCATAAAAGATGCTAACAGCCAAGGAGAGTTTGCACACTTGCCATTTGACATGGTCCGAAAATATTCTATGCTTGCTAAGAATTATACGTATGAAAAATACTCTTATCTGATCCGAACTGTTGTAAATTACATTGACCAGCATTTATACTCAGAGTTAACGCTATCCATACTTGCCGAAAAATTTGACAAAAATCCATCTTATCTGTCAAATGCATTTAAAAAAGAAGTCGGCGAAACGCTGACTTCTTATATTGGAAGGCAGCGCATCCGGGCATCTTTACGCTACTTTAATACCACAAATATGAGTGTTGCTGAAGTGGCTGGAGCTGTCGGTATTCCTGATTTCGGTTATTTTTCGAAACTTTTCAAGAGACACATTGGCATCAGTCCACGCGAATACAAAAAAATGTTGGATAAATAATGCCTTGCTACTTCTGTTAACCTGTAAGTACAAGTGCAGTACAAGAAAAAGCTCCCTTCCAAGCCGCAGGTGATTTTACCTGCCAGCCCGGAAGGGAGCTTTTTATTATATATAATTCACTCTTTTGCTATCCGATTTCGCTTCCTGCGATTATATCCTTATCAACTGTCATAACAGAGAGATTGTTCTTATCGTCCATAGCCGCAAGAATCATACCCTGTGATTCAACGCCGCATATCTTACGAGGTGCAAGGTTAGTAACTACTGCTACCTTCTTGCCAACCATCTCTTCTGGCTTGTAATACTGTGATATTCCAGATACAATCTGTCTTACTTCCTCACCAATTCTTATCTGTGAGCAGAGAAGCTTCTTAGCCTTCTTTACAGGCTCGCACTTAAGCACTTCTCCGACCTGGATCTGGATTTTTTCAAAGTCGTCAAATGTTATCTCAGGCTTCTTCTCAACTACTGGATATTCCGGTACTCCATTAGCCTTTCTCTGTGCTTCCTGTAATTCTTCAACCTTCTTCATAACTTCTTCAATATCAAGTCTTGCAAAAAGGATTTCTGGCTTATCTGTAACTTTATTTCCAGACTCTCTTAAGCCGAACTTGTCAAGATCATCAAAATCTCTGTCACCAGCGGCTGGATTGTCAGGATAAAGCTGCTTTAAAATACTCTCTGTTGTATTAGGCATAAATGCCTTTAAAAGGTTAGCTCCGATTGTAATACTCTCTACAAGGTTGTAAAGAACTTCTTCAAGTCTTTCTTTCTTACTCTCGTCCTTTGCTAAAGCCCAAGGCATTGTTTCATCAATGTACTTGTTACATCTCTTAAATAATGCAAATACATCTGTCATAGCATCAGCAACGTGAAGTGTAGCCATCTTGTTCTGAACCTTATCTCTTGTTCCTGTAACAACAGCCTTAAGGTCAGCATCGAAGTCAAGGCTTGCACCGTTCTCATCAACGCCTGCTCCCTCACTTGTAACACCTGTCTTATTAACTACACCGCCAAAATACTTGTTAGACATAGCAATTGTTCTGTTGACAAGGTTACCAAGTGTATTAGCAAGATCTGAGTTCATACGTTCAACTATAAGTTCCCAAGAGATAACACCATCGTTCTCAAATGGCATTTCGTGAAGTACGAAGTATCTTACAGCATCAACACCGAACATATCTACAAGGTCATCTGCATATATAACATTCCCCTTAGACTTACTCATCTTGCCGTCATTCTGTAAAAGCCAAGGATGTCCAAATACCTGCTTAGGAAGTGGTTCACCAAGTGCCATAAGGAATATAGGCCAGTATATAGTATGGAATCTTATAATATCCTTTCCAATAAGGTGAAGGTCTGCCGGCCAGAACTTCTTATACTGTTCTGATGAGTTGCCATCAGCATCATACCCGATACCTGTGATATAGTTAGTAAGTGCATCAAGCCATACATATACTACATGCTTGTCATCAAAATCTACCGGGATACCCCACTTAAATGATGTTCTTGATACACATAAATCCTGAAGTCCTGGAAGAAGGAAGTTATTCATCATCTCATTCTTTCTTGAAACAGGCTGTATGAATTCTGGGTGTGTATTAATATGCTCGATAAGTCTGTTGGCATATTTACTCATCTTAAAGAAATAAGCTTCTTCCTTAGCTGGCTTAACTTCACGTCCGCAGTCAGGACATTTTCCGTCAACAAGCTGTGACTCTGTCCAGAAAGACTCGCAAGGTGTACAGTACATACCTTCGTATGAACCCTTATATATATCTCCCTGATCGTAGAGCTTCTTAAATATCTTCTGAACCTGCTTTTCGTGGTAATCATCTGTAGTTCTTATAAACTTGTCATAAGATGTATCCATTAAATCCCATATTCTCTTTATCTCTGTAGAAACATTATCAACGAATTCCTTAGGTGTAATTCCTGCTTCTTCTGCTTTTAATTCAATCTTCTGTCCATGCTCATCAGTTCCTGTCTGGAAAAAAACATCATAGCCCTCCTGACGTCTGAATCTTGCAATACTATCGGCAAGAACTATCTCATAAGTATTACCAATATGTGGCTTTCCTGATGTATATGCGATAGCTGTTGTCATATAAAATGGACCTTTATTCTGTGGCATATCCGTAACCTCCGTTATCATTATTCTATATATGATAGCCAGCTTTTTAGAATATGTCAAACGAATAAACAAATATTCTTTAATGAAAAACATTTATTATACATATAATCTAGTGTATGATTAAGAAAATGTTGTACCAGGGGCTTATATGCACCTTCCCGAATCTGACTACGCGGTATGTCCGCAGAAATGAGGATTATTATATGCTGACATTAAAATCCAGTTACATAAAACATAAAACTAACATTTATTCTTTCTTTAAAAAAGCTGCTGCCATAACAGGTGCAGTAGTAATCACAGCCTGTTCATTTAGTGCCTGCACTCCATTTGGCGGGTCTGCTTCACGTTATAACAATGCTGATGAGCAATACAATGCAGCTGATAACGAAAGCTTCAACGCTTTTACCGACAGCCTTTTTCGTGAGCTTGCCTCAAGCGACTCACTCTCACTGCACGCACTTTTGGAAAATCCTTGCGAATATGGAATTGATGATTACGATATAACACTCGGACGTATTGATATTGATAATATTGATGATACATCAGATATAACAGACTACATAACAAAGCTCAACGCTTTTGACAAGGCTTCACTTTCCAAGAGCCAGCAGATAACCTATGACCTATTAAACAAATATCTGTATACAACCCTTAATTACAGCGACCTGTATCTTCTTAACACCGACCTCACTCCTACAATCGGCATACAGATACAGCTTCCGCTCCTTTTTTCCGAATATACATTTATGGAGAAAAAGGACATTGAAGAATATATACAGCTCCTAAGTGATGTGGATGGATATTTTAATAATCTTCTGGAATTCGAGGCATTAAGAAGCGTCAGGGGATATACCCTAAGCGATGACCTTCTTGATGAGGTCATAAGCTCCTGCAAATCTATCGCTGATTCCGCCGGTGATGCTGAAGGTATGTTTATTGGTACTTTTAACTCCCGTGTTGACGACCTCATTTTCCTTACTGATGATGAGAAAAATGTATACAAGAAGCAGAACGAAGATGCCGTTATTAACCATGTAATTCCAGGTTATAACGCACTTATAACGACTCTTGCTTCATTCAAGGGAACTAACCAGTATTCTGGTGGAATATGCAATTACCCTGATGGTGCAAGATACTTTGAGGGACTTCTTGAAAGCTGTCTTGGCTGGAGTAAATCAATTGACGAATATAATGATTTGCTTGACTCCTATATAAGAAGCTATTCAATTGTTATGCAGAAGCTTTTAAGAAAAGATCCTTCTCTCAACAGCCAGTTTGGCACATTTTCTTTTGGAATTGATAAACCAGACCAGATTATTGAGGATTTAAAAAAGAAGATAACTGATGATTATCCTGCCTTAAATGATGTCAATTATAATATTAATTATGTATCTGAAGCACTTAATGACTATGCAAGCCCTGCTATGTACTTTATGCCACAGATTGATAATCTTGACATTAACTCTATATACATTAATTCAGCCGGCACTGACAGCAGTGATTTGTATCCTACGCTGGCACACGAGGGGTATCCGGGACATTTATACCAGACACAGTATTTTGCCTCAACAAGCCCTTCTTTGATAAGAAATGTCATTAAACCTGGCGGCTATATTGAGGGCTGGGCTTCCTATGTTGAAGTTCATTCATATGAATATGCTGGCGATAATACTCTGCTTAATTCATTGGTCCAGTGCAATTATGCACTTATACTCTGCCTCTATGCCAAGGGCGATATCGGAGTGAATTATTACGGCTGGACTGAAGCACAGCTTTCCTCATTCCTTACCGATTATGGATTTAGCAGTGCCGAAGCTGCACACGAGATGTATACAGCATTTATTGCTAATCCTGCTAATTACTGCAAATATGTTCTTGGATTTTTAGGTTTTGAGGAACTAAAAAAACAGGCCCAGAAAGATCTCGGTGATAACTTCTCCTTAAAAGAATTCCACCGTTATATTCTTGAAACCGGACCTGTTCATATTGATATTCTATTTGATTACTTAAAGAACTGGGAGAACCGCTTAGTAGTATCTTCCCGGGCAGCATAAGCCGCCTCCGCCAAGACAGCAGTTACACATAAGGTTGATAAATATAAGTTTCATACACCAGCTTCCCATTCCACCTGCTGGATTCTGATATGTCTGCTGTCTTCCTGAATACCATTCACCGCCACTATTCATACGCTGGTAGAACATACGATACTGCATATTGTCAGGATCGAGTTCTACTGCTCTTCTGGCGTGTTCCATCGCTGTTGCCTGATTGCCTTTGCCTGAGTTAGCCATAGCACTATAATAGTACCATCTGGCATCTTTGTCCTGAATAGCAGAAAGCACGTTAAGTGCCTCATCATATCCACCATTGTTAATATAGTTAGCCGCCGCTCTTAAATGAACTGTCGTATCATCATTGCCATTCATATTAGAAGCACCACCTGAATATCCGGAATTAGAACCCCCTCCATAATATCCGCCAAAGCCAAATGGTCCAAAGCCCCAGAAGCCGCCAAAATCATCATAACCATTGCCGCTCTGTCCATTACGGTTATTCTGATAATCACCGTCATAGCCATAGCTTCCTGTGCCACCTCTGTTCTGACTGTAAGCTGATGATGTATATCCACCCTGCTTTTCCTTCATAATCTGGTTATAAGCCTGCTGGATTGTCTTAAACATTTCCTCTGCCTTATCCTTATTAGGATTATTGATATTCGCATCAGGGTGATACTTTCTGCTTAATGTTCTATATGCTTTTTTAATCTCTTCGTCAGTTGCATCTCTTGATACACCTAACACTGAATACGGATCGGTCATACTTCCTCCACTTGTTCTCTTTTATTCTTAGCAATCCCGAATCTTGTAAAGACTCCTGAATATATTACATTTCTTAATAAATCGACATTCTCAATAATAGGAAGGCTCTCAAAGCCTGCGGCAAATTGTGCCATATGTGATTTTAACACATTTTCTATAAATATATCAAAATCCTTATTATTCTCATACGTCCTGAGTGCATTGTATCTGCCCTTCTTCTTATCTTCCAAAAGGTCATCATACGCATCAAGAATATATATAAATCTTCCAAGTGAATTACCCATCACTTTTAATGTATCGTACCACTCATCATTTTTCATACACAAAATCTGTGCCATTATTATGCCAAATTGTTCTGCAAGCAGGTCAATATTGCTCTCATTATTATTCTCAAGCTCACTCATTCTATCAAGTGCCGCCTTAATAATGCGTGCTTTTGGGGGATATGCTTTCTCAATCCTCTTAACCTTATTAGTCAAAGACGAGGCAAGCAGCTTCTTCATAAGCTTCTTATCATCCTGCCAGTCATCAACGCATTTGTAATAAGTCATAAGGACATTCATATCCGCAACATATGTCGTAATCTTATTGCGTCTTACCGGGTGCTTATGAACAGGGTGTGCGATACATCTTGCTTCCTTATATGTTGTATCCGGTTCATACAGCCCTGTAAGCAGTACAAGCAGAAATGTCATATCATAGCTTATGGATATCTGCCCATTAATACCATAATCTGAAAGCAGCTCCTCACACAATCCGCAATAGTATGAACGATACATATCATATTCTTTTATCTTAAGCTCAGGCTTATTAACAACAACATAACCGTACATACTACTCCTCATTTCTGCATACAATGTTAATTACAGCTTGCTCTGTATTCTATTACAGAACAAAGAGTCACTTTGTGACTCTTTGCGCGCCCATGTGAGCACGCAAGTGCATCTTCATCTCCACATGGGTCGCATCCCCGCGAAGCGTTTTAACTTTATAGGAAATGCAATTTCCTATAAAGTTAAAATAAGCGAAACGCACAGACAATAAATTCCTTACGTTTCGCTTATCATATAACATCTGTAAAACTCTAGTCAATTGAAGCTTAAAAGATTAATAAATCTTTTATAATCTGTTTATATGAACTGGTCTTTATTATCAGTTCCCCATATAAGAAAGTCTTCGTAATCTGCCATAGATGAGAAGTTCACACTGTCCTCATATACCGCGTTCTCAAAATAATCTTCGCTGTTATCTTCCTCATTATAAGTGCGTTTTCTATGAGGAAACGTATATTGGGCTGTGTCATAATCATAATCTTTATCACCATCATACGCTGGGTACACACTCATCACCTCCATAATGGAAGTATTCCCCCGACTGTGATGATTTATAAAATGTATATGTGGTAATAAATGGCTGACACGACTGACACACTCACTTTATATATCAATTATTAACATTAAATATCAACTATCAATCTTAAATATTAATTATTAAACTTCACATATCAATCATTAATATATAACTATTGCCTGCTTTCCCATACTTTTATATCGTGTTTCTACAAGTTCTTTATCGTATTCACATATGCCCCTTAACGGATCTGCCATAATATATGTACTCTGTGTATAGCCTATAAGCACCATAGCGTGCTCACGTGAAAGCCATATAATATTCTCTCCGTCTATATTCCATGTACAGGATTCATATGGCTCTTTCATATACATTGTCTCCCATACTAACACCGGATGTCCGTCATCTACATAATCAAGAAGCTCGTTGTACTCTGCTCCCGTTATATTGTATACATTCATATATGATCTTTGCGATTTCAGATACTTTGTCGCTGAATTGACTAATACTGGTGCAAACGCACCACACGAATCTTCATCTCTTGGATTGCCGACAAATGCTTTATAAGGCGACACCTCGCCCATCTTTCCTTTATCCAGGTAATAATCTGCCATTGTCAGCTTGTCTACATTATAGCCAAGATAATTAAGAACTGTCGTCAAAGCTGTTATCTCACAGCCTGTTGGAAGTTCAGGATTTTGAAGTACACATTCTACATCAAGCCTCTTATAAGAACTTCGTACTGCCGCTGTAGTCTGGTTATTAGTTGCTTCTTCATATGTGACAACTCCCTCTGTTACATTCTCTTCATTGCCTTTCATATAATCTGCTGTCTGCGTATATTTAATTCTGAAGTCACATACCTTTAAAGAATATGCCCCTATAATAACCGCTGCCCCTGCCATTGTAATTATGGCGGCTCTTTTCAATGCTCTTCTATGTGCTCTTTGTGTCTTATGTCTATTTCCTTTTTTCTTCATATGAACCTCTTTTCCGACACAACATCAATATAACAATACTACGTACAAAATCATTCCAGATAAATAAGCTATATCAGTAATACCAATAACTAAATGCTTTCTTAATATTACATAACGTCTTATCAGTCTTTAACCTGATTAGCAGTCATAACACTGGTATATTAGTGTTATATCTTCCCCTTCGTATTTGTCTCAAATAATAGTTTCATATGTGTACCCACTTGTATTGTAACACTAAATATACTATTTATACAATCCATATCTGGAATTTTTCAGAAAAAAAGGAATCAATTCAAAAATTCAGAAAAAATATCAAATCATAGAAATTCAACGCACAAAAAAAGCCCCTCAACCTAGCTCCATCGACTAAATCAAAAGACTTTCACAAATGCACCGCCAGGGGTTCGAACCCTGGACACCCTGATTAAGAGTCAGGTGCTCTAC
>OHFV01001066.1_pt1 | contig 13199 bp, 9 predicted proteins | sample 1567611 | NCBI WGS metagenome assembly OHFV01 (sample SAMEA3879532, study PRJEB24766) | human gut metagenome | biome: human-associated habitat; feature: feces | place: USA | collected 1985/1987
CAACCTAAAAGATCTACAGTTTTCAAGGTTCATCTGAGCCTTTTTCTTTTGCTCAATTTTTTCATAGGTCATTTGACACTATCGTATTTATTTTTGTACGCACATGTCTCAATGTACCGTACCACTGTATATAAGCATAACCCTGTACCCGACAAAAATCAATAAATTTTGTCAATTTTTTTACATTTTATTTACGCTTCAAACATAGTTTGTTTTTCCTGATTCTGTGCGCTTTCAGCTGGCTTTGCATTTTCCAACACCACGTTTTCTCCCGGATTATCAAAATCAAAACTGATTCTGTCGTCCTCAAATTTCAGGCAGGTATCAAACACATTCCCCGCTTTTGATGTAAATCCGGTTATTTTTTTCTTCGTCTTTCCGGTCTCAAAAAGTTCCTGCATAACGGCTTCCTCTAACTCCACCTTTGCCACCGTATGTGCCACTTTAAATCCACATTCACACTCGTAATACCACTGGGATTTTTTCATAAAGTGTCCACATTTTGGACATTTTAAGGTCGTGTCTACAGGCTTTGGTTTCTCCGGAAAATCGAACGTCACCTGTCCCTCCGGCGTAAGCTTCAATGGTGCGTCAAACATCATGCCGGTCTTTGCGATAAACCCTTTGATGACTTCCGTTCTGCCACGGAGCAGCAGTTCTTTCACCTGTGCCTCCTTCAGCTTCACGCCCGCGATTGTTCCGATAGCAAATCTGCAGCTTTCCGGATTATCTTTGGAATAATTGGCACATCCATAGCCAAACGGGGTCTGGATGATCTCACCTCCACAGAGTGGGCAGACTGCATCCTTCACTTTTACAGGCTCAAGATCCGTAAAATCGAATTTTAACCCGGTCACTTTTCCGGCTTCATCCCGGCTCAACACCACGCGCGCATCAAATTTTTTTCCGGTTTTCGACTTAAATCCACGGATCGTCCCGGTTCTTCCATTTATCAAAAGTTCTCTGACCTGTGATTCTGTCAGTGATTTCTCTGCCATTTTCCCAATGGAGAAGCGGCAGCTTTCCGGATTCTCTTTGGAATAGTTTGCACATCCAAACCCAAACGGTGTCTGGACGATTTCTCCTCCACAGAGCGGACAGACAACATCTTTTACTTTTTTTGCTTCCACATGTTCAAAATCAAATTTTATAACCGCTTTACCGTTTTCATCTTTTTCCAGACAGAGACAGGCATCAAATTTTTTTCCGTTTTTTGACTTAAATCCGCGGATTGTCGCAGTCCTTCCATTATTAAGCAGCTCCGAAAGCTGGGCTGCATTCAAATTTTTGTCGGCGATTTTTCCAACAGTAAAATCACATGCGCCCTCCTTTTCCCTGTCATAATGGATACATCGGAAGCCATAAGCTGTTGATACGATCTCACCTCCGCAGGACGGACAATGCAGTCCTTCAACGATCTGCGGCTCATTTTCCGAAAAATCAAAGCTGATGACGGGCTTTCCGGCTTCATCTTTTTGTAATACAAGAGCTGCCTGGAATTTTTTCTTTGATTTGGATACAAAACCATCTAAAACTCCCGTCTTTCCGGTTGTGATCAGGTTTTTGCATTCTTCCTCTGAGAGTTCCCTCCCGGCAATTGTGCCGATGGAAAAGCCACAGCCGGTTCCGTCTTTTTTATAATTGCTGCACCCATAGCCAAACGGTGTCGTCACAAGCTCCGCACCGCAGACCGGGCAGGCAATTCCCAGCTTTTTCTTTGCCGCAATGCCTCTTGCATCCTTTCCTGCCAGCGGCTGGATCTGTTCCACAAGCTGTGTCGTCAGATTCCGTTCCACCATGTTTAATGTCTCTTTACGTATAAAATCCTCGAGTTTTTCCCGGTAATCTTCCATGATCACCGTTCCACGCGTGATACCGTCAAGTCCTTTTTCCCACGAAGCGGTCATTTTCGGATTCAAAAGTGCCGGGACAGTCATATTCACCACTTCGTAGACCATCTCACCCAGCACCTCCGGCGACAGGATCTGCGATTTTTTATTCAGGTGCAGATAACCGATGCGCACAAGTTTTTTGATGATCTCCGCACGGGTGGCGGAAGTTCCGATTCCGGAGCCTTTGATCTGTGCGCGCAGCTCTTCATCCTCGATCAATTGCCCGGCATTTTCCATCGCAAGCACCATAGAACCGGAAGTGTAGCGTTTCGGCGGCTTTGTGCTTCCCTCTTTTAAAGAATAACCATTGACCGGCAATTCCTGCCCCTTCGTCAACTGATCTGCCAGTTCTAAAAGTCCCGGACTGTCCGTCTCCTCATTCTCATCCTTGCCGCTTTCTTTTTCTGCCTCCTGTCTTCTGCCTGCAATCTCTAAAAATCCCGGCACCTTTAATGCTTTTGCACCGGCAAAAAGTTTTTCTTCTCCGACAGCCACCACAAGTTTTACCGTCTGATATTCTGCTGACGGATAAAAAATACTTAAGAAACGCCGGACGATCAGATCATACACACTTCTCTGCAGTTCATTTAAAGAACGCAGCTCTGTGAGCTGTCCGGTCGGAATGATCGCATAGTGATCGGTGATCTTCGAGTCATCCGTATATTGGGTCTTCGCAATGTTGTAATGAAGTCCCTCCTTCATGATACGCTCCACATACCCCTGCACCGGTTCATAGCCTTTCAGTCTGCTGATATTTTTTCCGATTTCTTTTGCCACTGCCGTTGAGAGAACACGCGCATCCGTTCTCGGATAAGTAGTCAGTTTTTTCTCATAGAGATCCTGTGCCACCTGCAATGTCTCATCCGGACTGATCTTAAAGCGCTTCGAACACTCGGCCTGCAGTTCTGCAAGGTTAAAAAGAAGTGGTGCCTTTTTCCGCGAGGTTCCGCGCTCAATGGAGGAGACAACCGCTGTTTTCCCGGAAAGTTCTGTTATTAAGCTCTCCGCAGACTCCTGCTTTTTAAATCCGTTTTCCTTATACAATAATGGAGATTCAAAGTATTTCGACCCCTCCACCGCTTTCCACTCCGCCTCGATGTTTGCATCCGTAAAACTTCCGACTACACGGTAAAATGGTGTTTCCACAAAATTGCGGATCTCACGCTCTCTTATCACGACCATACCGAGCACGCAGGTCATGACACGTCCGACTGCAATTGCAGTATAGCTTCTCGTCCCTGCCGCATCATTTAAAAGATTTCCATATTTCACAGACATCGCGCGGGAAAAATTGATTCCCATCGCGTAATCCTCAATGGTCCGCATAATGCCGGATTTTCCGAGGTTCGCGTAATCCGACATCGGTTTTGCCTCCCGGATGCCCCGCTTGATCTCCTCTTCTGTCTGGGAATCGATCCAGACGCGCAGCTCTTTCATCCCCTCGCGGACACCGCCGTACATACGGATGTTTTCCTCAATGGTCTGTCCTTCTTTTCCGGCATCCCCTGCCCAGTAGACAGTATCAATATCTTCGCGGTGCAGCATTTTGTGTACCACGTCATACTGTCTGCTGACTGCCGGGATCACATCATATTTGTAATCTTTCGGAAGAAAAGGAAGATCCTCTAACTTCCATTTTTTATACTTTTCATCATATACCTCGGGATAAACCATCTCCACAAGATGACCGACACACCAGGTAATGACGTAATCACTATTTTCTATGTATCCGTCATTTCTGCCTGATACACCAAGAATCCGTGCGAACTCCTGCGCAACACTTGGTTTCTCCGTTATAATTAATGACTTTGCCAAAAAAATTCCTCCAACTTCTGTAATTCTTACTTCTTTCCTAAATAAGAAGTTTTATAATTCATTCATATCGACCAGAATATATCTGGTATCCTCTTCTGCAAGCTGTCTGATCTCTTCTGAAAAACCTTTTGCTGAAAACAGAAAGAAATACTTTGCATCAATTTTTGCCTGCTTCATACTCTTTAACAATTCTTCTTTCATCTCCATGGTAAATTCCGGCTGATTCCAGTTACAGTATCCGACAATATTCTCCCGCACAGAGTTCTGTGCAATAATGTCGATATTTCCTTCTTTTCCAATCCATGTTCCCATCTTACTGATCTTCATTGGCAGTTTTCCAATCAGATTCAAAAGTCCTACATATTCCATGCATACTTCCTTGAAATAGCGTTCCAGATATTCGTCGATTCCCGATGTGATATACGCATCGTAGAACTGTTCCGGACTCATCATATAAAGTTCGGAAAGATGTGGATACACAAAACGGAACCAGAAATTCACATAATTATCCTTAATACGATAGACACCTTTTTTCGTGTTTTCCCATCCACCTGTCTCAAAAGAGGTCTCCTTTTCAACAATATGGAAGGTTCCGAGATTCTTCATGTACACACTGATTTTTGCACGCGAATAGCCGGTTTTTAAATGAAGTTCATTTAACTTATCATAACCGCTTGCAATATAATAAAGAATCGTCTCATACACAGACAGTTCCCGCAGTTCTGCCGCGATCAGCTGCTCTGCCGCCCGGTGCATATAACCATTCCGATTTAAAATATTTCTGCATATATTGGTTTTCAGATCCACGCGCTGATCCCAGTGGTTGATATAGCCTGCAACGCCGCCGATAACACCGTAAGTTCTGATACAGTCACTGACCTGATACTGTGGAAATGCACGTACCACCTCTAAGAAATTCAAAGGATTAATCTTAATCTTTCCATCAATTCTTTTGCTCTGCTCACCGAGTGTTGCAGGCATCTCCTGTTCCACCCATGCAACCGAAGAACTGCACAAAAGGATCAACACCGGTCCCGGATAAAGACGTTTCATTCTTAATTTTTCAATGCTCTCCATAAAAGAGGCATCTTTTTTTGCAATCAATTGAAATTCATCGATCACAACCACAAGTTTTGACGCATCACCACTTTTGATCCGGTTAAAAAATTCGTCATAGCTGTGCTTTGTAATATTCGTCGAAAACTTCTGCCGGATTTCTACCTCCATCTGATTTCTCTGTTCCTGTTCCGATGCCTGTCTGCTGCGATAATAAAAGTACTTCTTATTTGAAAGAAACGCCTTCAATAACTGTTCTTTCTCAGAATCTGTCCGTCCATACAACACATAGAGCTGATTTCCACTCTTCTCATAAATTGTCTCAAGCTCTTTTAAAATGGATGTCTTCGCTACCATAAGAAACCTCCCATTTCTATCTGTTTGTTCGTTACCCTCAATATAGTAAAAATTATATCATTTTTTAACTTTTACGACAACCCGGTTCTTGCCATATAAAAAGATACATAAGAAATGACCGGAACAGCATTTTACTGTTCCGGTCATTTCTTTACAGTCCACACATCTGTGATACGGACTTTTTAAATCGCTATGATGTTTTTTCTTATTTCTTTGTGATGTAACCCTGTGCTTTTAACAGCTCTGCGCAGAGCACTGCACCACCTGCTGCACCTCTGACGGTATTGTGGGATAAACCGACAAACTTCCAGTCATAAACGGTGTCCTCTCTCAGACGTCCGACAGAGATTCCCATACCGTTCTCGAAGTTGACATCCAAGGAAATCTGTGGTCTGTTGTCCTCCTCTAAATACTGGATGAACTGCTTTGGAGCACTTGGAAGATTTAATTCCTGTGGAACTCCACTGTAGTTTCTCAATGCTTCGATCAACTGTTCTTTGGTTGGTTTCTTTTTGAATTTTACAAATACGGCTGCGGTATGTCCATTTAATACCGGAACACGGATACACTGGCATGTGATAACCGGAGATGCTGCAGGAACAATCTCTTTCTTCTCATCATCAATGTGTCCCCAGATCCGAAGCGGCTCTTTCTCGGATTTTTCTTCCTCACCACCGATGTATGGAATGATATTTCCAACCATTTCCGGCCAGTCTTTGAACGTTTTTCCTGCTCCGGAAATTGCCTGATAAGTAGTTGCCACTACTTCGTATGGCTCAAACTCTTTCCATGCGGTGAGAACAGGTGCATAAGACTGGATGGAGCAGTTTGGTTTTACAGCAACGAAACCGCGCTTTGTGCCAAGTCTTTCTCTCTGATATCTGATCACTTCCATATGTTCCGGATTGATCTCCGGTACGACCATCGGCACATCCGGTGTCCATCTGTGTGCACTGTTGTTGGATACAACCGGTGTCTCTGTCTTAGCGTATTCTTCCTCGATCTTTTTGATCTCTTCTTTTGTCATGTCTACTGCTGAGAAAACAAAATCTACTTCTGCCGCAACTTTTTCTACTTCGTTGACGTTCATGACAACAATCTTTTTTACTGCTTCCGGCATTGGAGTATCCATTTTCCAACGATCACCAACTGCCTCTTCATATGTCTTACCGGCACTTCTTGGGCTGGCTGCAATCGTTGTCACCTCAAACCATGGATGATTCTCCAACAGAGAGATAAATCTCTGTCCTACCATACCTGTTCCACCAAGAATACCTACTTTTAACTTCTCACTCATTGCCTAATCTCCTCGTCTTTCCCTGTTCGTTCGAAGAACCGTCCCCTGTTACCCTGGCTCTTTTCATTCATGACAATCGAATATCCGCGGATCGTACGTCCTATTGTTTGTCCGTCTATCACGAACAGATGTCGTTATAGTGAATATATTATGCTATTTTTCTCAAAAAAGCAATGGTCTATTTTGTAAAAAAATGTCATCTTTCCGGGTATTCTTTGTGCATTTTTTACAATAACGTTTTACCGTGTTAAAGTTTCCTTTTTCCAATCCTCTGCAAGATATGCCTTTTCTGCCTCGATCACTTTCTCCATGGCTGCCTTTCCCGGCGCCCCGATCGTCAATCGGTTATTCACGCATGTCTCCATGGAAATCTCTTCATATATATCTTCCTCAAATACCGGACAGATAGCCTTTAACTCGTCTAAACTCATATCGTCGATCGCAATTCCGCGTTCAATACAGTAGAGAACGATTTTTCCGATAATGCCGTGCGCATCACGGAATGGAACACCATGTTTTACCAGATAATCTGCTGCATCGGTTGCATTGGTAAATCCGTTGTTTGCGGACAGACGCATTTTACCCTTATTAAACTTCATGGTTGCGAGCATTCCGGTAAATAACGCAATACAGCCTTTGACGGTATCCATAGCGTCAAAAGACAACTCTTTGTCCTCCTGCATGTCTTTGTTGTAGGCAAGCGGGATTCCCTTCATCGTGGTAAGCAATGACATTAAAGCTCCGTAAACACGTCCGGTCTTGCCGCGCACAAGCTCTGCAATATCCGGGTTCTTTTTCTGCGGCATAATACTGCTTCCGGTACTGTAAGCATCGTCAATCTCGACAAACTGATATTCATTGGAGTTCCAGATAATGATCTCCTCGGAAAATCTGCTCAGATGCATCATGATGGTTGCGCATGCAGATAAAAATTCGATCAGATAATCACGGTCAGACACACCATCCATACTGTTTAATGTCGGTCCATAAAAGCCTAACAGTTCTGCAGTATATTCACGGTCCAAAGGATAGGTTGTTCCTGCTAATGCACCGGAACCGAGCGGACAGTAATTCATTCTCTCATAAATATCGTGCAGTCTCAGACGATCGCGCTTGAACATCTCAAAATAAGCTCCCATATGGTGCGCCAGTGTGATCGGCTGAGCCTTCTGCAGATGGGTAAATCCCGGCATGATCGTCTCGGTATTTGCCTCCATGATCTTAAGGATCGTCTCTAATAATTCTTTTAAAAGATCATCCGTATGTAACAGTTCGTCTCTTGTATACAATCTCATATCAAGTGCAACCTGATCGTTACGGCTTCTTCCGGTATGCAGTTTCTTTCCGGTATCTCCGAGACGGTCAATCAGATTTGCCTCCACAAAACTGTGGATATCCTCGTATTCTGAAGTGATTTCAAGCTTGCCGCTCTCCACTTCATCGCGTATCTCTTTTAATGTGCGGACAATATCATCTCTCTCCTGCTCTGTCAGAATGCCCTGTTTTGCGAGCATTGTCACATGCGCAATACTGCCTTCAATATCCTGCTTATAAAACTTCTGATCAAATGTAATGGACGCATTAAAATTATAAACAAGCTGATCTGTCTCCTTCGTAAAACGTCCTCCCCATAACTGTGCCATGGTGTTTTCCTCCTTTATATAGTCCTCTTATTGATTCTTCAGGGCAATTTCCCTGTCTCTCTGATTTTTTGAAAAAACACATCCGCAATAATACTGCCGGTACATGCCATACTGCTCGGATAATTCCACAGAACGCTTGTATCCATTCTTCTTCTTAAAATCAGAATTTAAATATGCAATGCCGTATTCTTCCGCCAGGGCATCTCCGATCTCATTGAGCTTTTCTGCATTTTTTAACGGACTGATGGATAAAGTCGTTGTAAAATAATCCATCTGCATTTTCTTTGCAAGCTCTGCCGCCTCCCGCAGTCTTAATTCATAACACAGGAAACAGCGTTCACCGCCCTCCGGGCAGTCCTCAAGTCCTTTTGCCATCTCATAAAAACGCTCTTTCTCATATGCGCCTTCCACAAAGTGGATCGGATATTTCACCGGAAGTTTTTCAATAAACTTCTGCTGCTCTTTTACCCGCTTTTCATATTCTTCCTCTGGATAAATATTCGGATTATAATAAAAAACAGTAATTTTAAAATAATTCGAAAGATATTCTAAGCAGTAAGAACTGCACGGCGCACAACAACTGTGCAATAACAGCGTCGGTACGCGGTTTTCCCGCTCGTTTTTTTCAATGATCTGTTCTAAAACTTTTTGATAATTTACCTTGTTCATATTAACGAATTTTACTTTAAAGTGCAAGCTAAAAGCTGTTTTGCTTTTTCCTCCCATGTATATTTATGCTTAAATTCTGTATAAGCATTGTTCTGAATTTCCCTGCAGAGTGGACGGTTTGTAAGAAGTTCTTCAGCATAATCGGACAATGTATGAATGTCTTTTAACGAGTACATTAAGACGTGCTCCCTATCCTTTAATATGCGGTCAAGATATGGATTTTTGTCTGTTAAGACGACACAGTGATTTGCCATGCCCGCAAAAATACGGTCGTGCGCCCCATGATTAAAAAATGGCGAAACATTCAGCATCACATCCGCATGCGCGATCTTCTCAAATGACAAGCCAAAAACTACCGGTTTTTCTCTTTTTACAAAAGGATTTTCTGCATGATCGTACTTCTCCCAGCCCTCGCCAACAAGCCGCATCGGGATTTTTGCCCTTAAAAGCTCATCCACCGCCGCCTTGCGGAAATAATCACGGATAAATGCATCCACCGGATACATGGCATTCATAAACAATGCGAACTGATCGTCTGGCAGTTCCTCTCCATGTGCTTTTAACAACTGCAAAAATCCCTCTTCCATCGGAAGAACCGGATTTTCCACGCGCCTATCGATCAGTTCCTTCATATATGTTTTCAAAGGCTCCGGAGAGAGACTGACCATTTCATAAATGCTGTCCGGATCATCATAGGTTCCCATAAAAAGGATCTCCTCCGTCTCCCTTTTTTCGCCTCCGGTCACAGCTTCTGCTGCGCCAAGCGGCATGGTAAGTGTCTGCTTTACCCTGGGATAATACCGCTTTACATAAGCCTCCTGCGCTTCATCCAAAAAAATCCCATTCAGATTTTTCAGATTGGCATTCAGACAATTGTAATGGAACAACGGATGATCCAGAATGTAATCAAAAAACGGGCCGTCTATCTTATCTAAAACCGGTGTTCCGTCCTCCTCCACCATCCTTGTGATCGTGGAATTAAAATCTAAAAGCAGACGGTATTTCTGCCCGTAAAGCGGTTGAAACACCGCATCCAGATCATCGTGTTCATCAAATTCACACACCTGCACATCAAAACCAAGATCCTCAAAGGCATCTGCCATCTGGTTTGCAAAAAAACTGCTCGACTGATAACAGATCTCTCTCGAACTAAATACAATGATTTTTTCTTTTTCCGACATAACATTGATTCCTTTTTCAGAAAAAGACTGCCGCCGGGAAATTGTTTCCACTGTGCAGCAGCCTTCTGTTTTCTACTCTCTGATAAATTTTAAAGATAAAATTCCAACTACATAAACCAGTGCGCATAACACCATAAAAACCAGTTTTCCGCAGATCGCACCAGCTATGATCTGTACCAGCACAACCAGACCATGCAGCCAGATTGGAACATCGTGCAGACAAACCGCGATTCCTGCCTCTAACACAATGATGAGACACACCGGAACCACCGGAATCTTAAGTGCAAGAATGCTCACCAGAATTGCTGCAAGAGCAACCACGATCACTCCAAAAAGGAGCAGATACTGTTTATTATCCTCATAAAAAGCAAGTACCGGATTCTGCTGTCTGTGTCTGAACTTCTTCTTGGACTTCTTCGCATTCGTGCGCTTGAAATCCTCCACTACAACATTCTCCTGCTTATTCTCATTCTCTGCCATTTAAAAATCCTCCAAAAATATTGCTAAATATAAACGTGACCTCATTATATCAATTCCATTTCAAAAGAACAAGTAATTGTGGAAATATTCTTTTTTTTCCTATATAATGAGGCAGAAAATAAGAAAGGCATGGTTATGAATATGAACAATAAAAACTGGGTTTCCGTGTGGGGAAATGCCGTATCCATCGCAGAACACCACCCGGAAGCTTACGCAAAATACATTACATTACGTTATCCTGTATACATTCCATTTGACGGAGACACTCTCCGCTTTACATTTGATAATTTCTGCGGAAGCGAGGCCGTTACTGTCACAAGAGCCACTGTTTCTGCAGCCACTTCCCCTGTTTATGAAAAAATGCCGCTCGCCTGTCCATGCAAAAAGGAAACGATCTGCGACATCACTTTTTCAAAAAACGAGTCCGTGACCATGGAAGCTCATCAGACCGCAGTCAGCGACCCGGTTTCATTTCCGGTCAAAAAGGGAATGACACTCACCGTAAGTCTTTATTTTGCTGATTTTACCTTAATGCAGTCCGCTGTTCTTGTGACCGGACCACTTTCCAAAGGATTTTTCTCCCTTGGAGATCAGACGCATGCTAAAAGTCTGCCGATGAATGATACAAAGACTACAAACTGGTTTTATTTTCTGAGTAACATTGAATTAATGACTTCCGAAGAAAACCATATGGTCATCTGCTATGGAGATTCGATCACCGCGGGCGCATGGCCGGATTATCTGACACTGCTTGCAAGAGAAAACCCGGATAATCACACTGCATTTATCCGACGCGCCACGAGCGGTTCAAGAATTTTGCGACAATATGAATGTATCACTTACGATTCTTATGGGTTAAAAGGAACAAACCGTTTTCCGCATGAGATTCCGACCACTGGTGCAGATACTGTGATCATCCAGCAGGGAATCAACGACATCATTCATCCTGTTGGAATTGAGACAAACCCATTCCGTCCAATGAGTGATCTTCCAACGGCAAGGGAATTGATTGACGGCTATCGCTATTATATAGAAGAAGCGAAAAAATTACATTTAAAAGTCTATATGGGTACACTTCTTCCAATCTTCGGCTGGCGCACTTATGCAACCTTCCGCGATGATCTGCGCAATGAAGTGAATGCGTGGATTCGCTCCACAAAGGAAATCGACGGATGCATTGACTTTGATCTTGCCCTCCGCGGAGAGGACAATCCTTCTGCGTTCCGTGAAGGGTTCGACAGTGGGGATCATCTGCATCCAAGCAGTAAGGCATACAAAGCAATGGCTGAATGTGCATATGAGGTTTTACGGAAGTAAATGCGTGGAATATCTCATTGTATGTTATAGGAAAAGGGACGACCATCTTACAAGTCGTCCCTCTTCTACTTAAAATTAAGATTGCGAAACTTGTCGCACATTGTTATAATATCGACAGGGAAACCAAAGAGCCGGGCGGCTTACCCTCCTACTTCGGAGGGGTCAACCCTCCAGACGCAAGAAAGGAGGGCGTTGCCAATGTATATTACATACTCTGATTTGATTCAGACAGGAATATTCATTTGCGCCCTTGTGAGTCTGTGCTATAAGATTTTCAAGGACAAAAGAAAATAGCCGCCACTATTCCCAGTAGTGACGGCTGACCTCATATAAAGGTTAGTAACTCATTGCTTAGAGGGTAGCCGCTCCTTTGGCTTCCCTTTCTGTTTTCAATATAACACATCAAAAAACTTTTTACAACATCAAAATTCTTTGCCCGTTTTGCAATCTCCAAAAGAGAGTTTCAAATCGCAGTTCAAATTCATTTAATCCCAGTCAACAGCATCATGGGGAACTGTTCCATTTTTTGCTATGCTCTTATCTGCCCTCTCTATAGCTTCTATTTCGTCCGGAAGCGGTACATTTTCTGGTATAAACTTAACAACAACATTGTAAAGCGTTTCTATATCTTCTTCCGACACCAATTCAATGAGACCTTTCAACATTTCTTTGGTCATTTTGCACCTTCTTGTGTATTTGTTTGTAATCTTTGTGTATCATAATTTCAAAAAAATAAACCGACTCATGGTCGATTTATCCTTAGTAGCACTTTTACAGGAATCTCCTTTCCTGTGTGCAAACATTTGTTCTGATTACTATTGATCCCCTAAAATCTCGGAAGCCTTAATTTTACTAGAGTTTCAGAAAGCCAATAAGGGGACTCGAACCCCTGACCCACGCATTACGAATGCGTTGCTCTACCAACTGAGCCATATTGGCAAAACGTACTTGTATATAATACCAAAACCGATTCAGAAAATCAACTGTTTTTTCATAAAATTTATATTAAAAAAAGATTGACTTTTCACATGGATTCTGTAGAATAGAAACTGTTGAGTTTATAATCAGTAAACAAAAAATCAACTAACAATCATGTTTCATAAATTTACGGGAGGCATGCCATGGACATTGGACACCGCATGAAAGAACTGCGCATCCAGTACGGACTGACGCAACAGGAGCTGGCGGACCGTGCCGAGCTGACCAAGGGCTTTATCTCACAGTTGGAACGAAACCAGAACTCTCCGTCCATCGGAACTCTTCTGGATATCATCCAGTGCCTTGGTACGACACCAGCAGAATTTTTTACAGATGAAGAGCCGGAACAGATTGTTTTCAAACAGGAAGATTATTTTGAAAAAACCGACGAAGAAAAACACTGCTGTATTGAATGGGTCGTTCCTAATGCACAGAAAAACCAGATGGAACCGGTTCGTCTGACTTTACACGCCGGTGGACGGTCAGAAGTTTATCAGCCCCATGAGGGGGAGGA
>OHFV01001072.1_pt1 | contig 13149 bp, 10 predicted proteins | sample 1567611 | NCBI WGS metagenome assembly OHFV01 (sample SAMEA3879532, study PRJEB24766) | human gut metagenome | biome: human-associated habitat; feature: feces | place: USA | collected 1985/1987
TGCCGGCTTGTGGGAAGGCACTCTTCAAATGGGCGATGGTGGTTGCCATACCGTCACGATAACGGTCATAATTCCGTCCACGCTCCGTAGCGACATTCAGCCCGTACTGAAGAATTATCAAATCGTAAGGGCGCTGTTCATTAAATTCGCGCATCATCCAGACAGGTACGGAGCGCAAGGACAAGCCGGAACTGCCCCGAAGCGAGAAGTTATCAACAACAATTCCTTGTGTACCGTCCATGGCCAAGCCATAGAATAAGGTGGAGTCGGCACTTTCCACCTTCCAGCGTACAGAGCCGATGCGGCCTGTCACATCCATCTCCCGGAGTTCTCCCGTAGGAGAAAAAGTCTCAGTCTGCGCCTCCCCTTTATTTACGGATGCCGAGAGAGTAACCTCGCCTTTATTGTAAAAGAAGATGGAAGCATGCTCGCAGGTATCAAGCCGGGACGCATAGTTCTTCTGCCCGCGAAGTTCTACATAAGCACCGGGATTGGGAATGAAATAGTGTCCCGAAATTCCCTGTTTGCTACGGTCGAAGAACACCGAATCCATAATGGAATGGCTCTGCCAGCCGTTAAAGCTATGCCGCACCGTAGGACGGTAACCGCTGGTCATGGAAGTGATTGTTACAAAGCCCACCCCGCATCCGCCATAACGTTCCTGCAACATGGCACGCAGGTCAGCCGTAAGAATGTCCGCTTCTATGAAAGAATCGCCGAAGTAGGCGATGCGCACCAGACGGGGATTTGCGGCCAGCTCATCCAACGCGCGATAGAAAGGCGTCATTCCGCGCAGGGTGGAGTCACTGTAATCTTCAATGCAGGTCATTCCGCTGCGGCAAGTGTCCACAAAGGCGGGCTTCACCTTCGGGGGCGGAGGCAGCAGGCTGTCCGGCTCACTCACCGGCTTGGAAGGACGACGCACGTCCCCCAAGATATCCACACGCCTCAGCACACGGCCACCCATCGTAATACTTGGCAACAGATGCATCAGCAACAATGCACCCCATACGATAAACGCCAACAGACCCGTATATTTCAATGAATTCTTTTCCATACCTAATGTGGCCGCAAAGATATAGATATAGGTTGAAAAAATCTCTCCGGACAAAAAAGAATTATCCCCAAAGAAACAAGATTTTTTCTCCAGGGATAACGGTTATAGACAGAGCAGACCCGATTAAATGGTCTGTTCGATATTCCAAACAAAAGCACGGAGTCCGAGTTGCTCGGTCTCCTTGTCCATCCGGTGGAGCGCTTCGAGCAACGGAGCCACCTTAGCCTCATCTATGATAGTGATGATGGCGGAACACATACTGGGCCAGGCATGGCTGCCATAGTGCGGTTCCCCCGTCTTACTGCCACGCCCCTGTACTTGCTGCCAATAGCTGAAGCCGCGGCAGTTGTGGCGGTCAAGCAATGCCATGATACGTTCAAAGAACGCTTGGTCGAATGTTATAAATACTGATTTCACGCTATATAATGTTTAGTGATTAATGTTTAATGATTAACGGATAATGATTAATCATTGTTTACGTGGTTTCGTCATCTTCTCCTTATGCAACTGGTAATAATCATTCAGCTCACGGTCTTTCTTAATCTTCTTACGCGTGCGGCGGATACCAACACCTGCAAACGAGCAATAGAGTACGGGGACAAGAATCAATGTCAGAATGGTAGATACCGTCAGACCGCCAATTACGGCAACACCCAACGGACGCCACATCTCGGCACCTTCACCCTGCCCTACAGCCATCGGCACCATACCGAGGATAGTGGTCAGTGTAGTCATTAATACCGGACGCAAACGGCTGCGGCCTGCCGTGACTACAGAGTGAAGCACCGCTTGACCACGTTCGCGGCAAAGCGTGATGTAGTCTATGAGTACGATACCGTTCTTCACCACAATACCAATCAACATGATTCCACCCAAAAGCGACATCACATTCAAATTGGTTCCCGTAAAGAATAATGCCATCAACACACCGCTGAATGCAAATGGAATGGAAAACATGATGATGAACGGATAACTCAAAGACTCAAACTGAGCTGCCATCACAATGAATACGAGAATAACAATCAATACAGCCAGCGTTCCCAAGTCGGAGAATGAATCCTGTTGGTCCTCATACGAACCCGAAATCTGGATAGAAACACCACTTGGTAGGTCCATCTTATCAATTATAGCATTACCATCGGCCACCACATCGCCCAAAGGTGCTCCCGAAATAACCGCAGATACAGTAACAATACGCTCACGGTCTTTACGTTCGATAGTAGGAGGTGCAAAACGCTCGACTACCCTTCCGACATCTTTCACACGGACGGGTTGTCCTTGCGCATTATAAATAAGGATGTTCTCCAGACTTTCCAGACTTGTACGGTATTCCGGCGCGTAACGCACTTTAATATCATACTCGTCTCCGTCTTCACGATATTTCGAAGCAACCGCACCATTGATCCGGTTACGCAGATAGTTACCGGCTGTCGAAAGGTTCAGTCCATGCATTGCCAGTTTCTCACGGTCGAAGTCCACCTGATATTCCGGCTGATAATCGCTACGGCTGATATTCACCTCACTCACTCCGGGAACTGCCAGCAACTCACGCTTCAGGTGGGCCGCCACGCTGTCGGTCACTGTCATATCATATCCATACACCTCAAAATCGGCACTGGCCTGAGCAGACATCCCCGTGTTGCTACCTCCAAGTATAACTTGTGCCTTGCTGAATTCCGGATAGGCTTTCAAATCTTCACGCATCTCGTCACAGACAGCTTCCAATGTGATATCACGATCACCCGGATCTACCAGACTGATATTGAATGAGATGATATGCGAACCGTTGTCCTGCATAGAAGCCCATGTGTTGTCCGAATCGGCCTGCCCTACGGTATAGTTGCAGACTTTCATAATGTCTTTATACTTCGTCAGCCATTGATTGGTCAGTTTCTGCGAAAGCTCCTGAGCTATCTCTTTTCGTGTTCCGATAGGCAATTCCAACTGTACGGCGATACGGGCATTATCTTGTGCCGGGAAGAACTCCGTACCAATCCCCTTTGCACACAGCAAGCTGACAACGAAGAAAGCGATACATCCCGTAATGACTATCGGACGATGGCGAACCGCCCAATTCAACATCTTGCCATACCAAGTGTCGAGTCCGTCCAACGTTTTTTCAATCGGAGTGAAGAAGAGCTTGAACAGCTTTGACGGCTTTTTTTGCAAACGAAGCAACTGGGAACAGAGCATGGGGGTCAATGACAAAGCAGCAACCGTAGAGATAAACATGATGGCACACATCATCCAACCGAGTTGTTTGAAAAGTACACCGGACATACCACTCACCATAGTCAACGGGAAGAACACGGCAATCATGGTCAAGGTAGAAGCGATTACAGAAATTGCCACCTCATTGGTTCCGTGCACGGCTGCCTGTTTCGGATCGGAACCACGCTCAATATGGGTTGTCACATTCTCAAGTACCACAATCGCATCGTCCACCACCATACCGATAGCGATGGAAAGTGACGAAAGCGAAATAATATTGATCGTGTTTCCGCTAATCGCCAGGTAAATGAACGAGGCTATCAAAGAAAGCGGAATGGTGATACAGATAATCAACGTCGCACGCCAGCGTCCCAAGAAGAGGAACACAACGATGACAACGAACAGCAAGGCGTAGACAACGGTTTCGGTCAAACTGTCGATTGTATTCAGAATGTTGTCGGAGGTATCGACAATGACACCGATCTTTACATCGCTCGGCAGGTTCTTCTGAAGTCTCGGCAGCGCTTCGGCCACTTTCTTGGAGATTTCTACCGAATTGGCTCCAGATTGTTTCTGAACAACAATCATGGCGCCTTGCACACCGTTATTATAGGTTTCCTGCGCGCGTTCTTCTACGGTATCGACTATCCGGGCCACATCACGCAAGAAGACGTTCGCTCCATTGTGAGTACCTACTACGACATCCGCCAACTGCCGGGAATCATCGAACTCTCCTTCCACTCGCAACGCGTAGGTTTCACTACCGATATCGAAGTTACCGCCGGGAATGTTCTTGTTCTCCGCTCCGATAATGGAGCTGATGGATTCGATGGTCAGGTTGTATGCTTCCAACTTGTTAGGGTCGCAATATACCTGAATCTCACGCTGCGGAGCACCACTGATGGACACGGTTCCGACTCCCGGAATACGCGCCAAGGGGTTAACCACGCGGTCGTCCAATATTTTGTAAAGCGCCGACTGGCTCTCATTGGCCTGTACGGAAAGCAGCACGATAGGAATCATATCCGTACTGAACTTGAAGATGATCGGATTCTCGACATCGTCGGGAAGCTGCGAGCTTACCATGTCGAGTTTATCGCGCACATCATTGGTCAGAACGTCAATATCGTTACCGAACTCGAACTCCAGCGTAATCAATGACATATTTTCGGAAGAACGGGAGGTGATATGTTTCAGGTTGCTCACCGCATTCAAAGTGTTCTCAAGCGGACGAGTAACGTTGTTTTCTATATCCGAAGCACTTGCACCGGGATAAGCGGTCATCACCATAATCGTATTTGTATCAATATCCGGATACAAGTCGATAGGCAATTTGGACAAAGAGAAAAGACCAAAAATCACCACTGCCAAAAAGCAGAGGGAGGTCATAATCGGTTTCTTAACCGCACCTTCGTATAAACTCATTTTTGTAAGGGATTAATTTGTTAGTGATTTATTTCTCAACTGCCACTTCCATGCCATTCACCAAACGCGACTGACCGGCAACTACAACTTGAGAATTATCGGGCACACCGGATTTCAATTCGTATTCCGTACCCATACGCCGACCTAACTCTACCTTATTATAAGATACTTTACCATCTTTATATACAAAGACATAACGGTCGCCGGAACCTGCCTGCTTAACAATGGCCAGATCAGGAACAACCACGTTGTCCGCTGTGCCGAAGTTTAATGTAGCACGGGCAAACATTCCCGGACGTACACGCTGATCTCTATTATCCAGCTTGATTTCTACCTGGAACGTGCGGGTAGCAGCGTCTATCGTAGGGTAAATCAGACTGATATTTCCGGTGAATATTTCGTCGCCGTATACATCCAGCTTCACATCTACGGGCGCGCCTTTCTTCACTTTGGTAAAGTAAGTTTCGGAAACATTGATAAGAAGTTTCACCGGAGTGATCTGCTCTACAACCAATACCGGGTTTCCACCACTATACATATCACCGTTATCATAGTTGCGTGCAGTAACCACGCCATTGATAGGGCTTAGCAAAGCGGTATTCTCCAACAGATTCTTATAAGCTGTCTTTTTCACGTCGAGCTGCATCTTCGAAGCATCCCATTCCGATTTGGAAGCGCCACCCACTTTATAAAGTTCGTCGATACGCTTAAACTCGATTTCCTGATTATCCAGTTGCAATTTGGTTTGTTTCAGATTAGCCGCATCCATCTGCACTAATTTCTGGCCTTTGGATACACGGTCGCCCACTTCTACAAAGATCTGGTCGATACGCACGGGAGAGGAAGGGGCTATATTGTTTTTCACTTCCGCTTCTACCGTTGCCGTGTAATCCTGTATCTGATCTACGGGACGGACTTTTACATCTGCCAGTTTCACAATGGGTTTCTCGTCCGCTTGTGCTGCCACAGCTGCTTTGTCTTTTCCACCTGTACACGAGCCCATGAACGCTGCCAACAGCAAGGCTACTAATTGGATACCTTTTTTCATATTCCTTAGTTGTAATTTTTTAGTTGTCTATCTTTATTCTTTTCCTAACACCTGATCGAGATCTGCCTTAGCAACCAAGTAATCGTATATTGATTGATTGTAGGTGAGTTGTGCCTGCGTCAATGAAACTTGAGAGCTGTTCAGTTCGAGCACCGTACCTTTACCTACGTCATAACGTTTCTCGGCAATCACTACCGCTTTCTTAGCCTGCATCACATTTTCCTTATTGCTGACCACTTGCTCTGTGCTCGCGCTCATATTGTTACGGCAACTGACAATCTGCATATTCAACTTTCTCTCCGTATCGATGCGGTTCCAATCGAGCTGACGCATTTGTATACGGGCGGATTTTACTTTTGTAAAGTTGCTTGCCTTATACAAAGGTATGCTGATGTTAAACATCAGGTTGGAACTGTTACTCCAACTGTAATCAAAGAAGTTGATGTTCGGATTGTACAAAGATTGATATTTGTAGGAGAAGCTCATTGAAAGGGTCGGTATAAAGTTTGTTTTCAATGACTTAACATTCTTCTCCAACAACTTCATGTTTAAGTCCAACTGCTTCATCGTGGTATTGTTATCCAAATTCACATCCTCTTCTTTCAGCTGTTCGGCAAACATGGAGGTCTCATAGTTAGTCAGATTGTCATTAATCTTAATCTCTACATCGGCAGTGATACCCATCAAAACTTTGAGCTGCAGTTTAGCCAAAGTCACTGCGTTGGCCGCCGATATCAAGTTGGGCTTAATACTCCGCATCTGCACTTCCGCACTAATCTTATCGTATTCGCTCACTGTTCCCTGCTGATATTTGGCATTGACAACATTGTAGTTATCTTCCGCCAGTTTATAACTTCCTTGAAGTACTTCGTAACTGTCCTGCGCAAGCATCAACTGATAATAGGCCTTGCTCACCTGATTCACCAGATCCAGTTTGGAAGCGCGGGATTTCTCTACCGCAAGTTCAATATCCGTCTTTGTCATCGACATAGCGCGATAAACTCCCGGCACAAATAAAGGCAGGTTTATGTTCAATCCGGCATTGGCAGTATTGGTTCCGTCTTGCCCCATCTTGAAGGACATATCATTCAATTTCATCTCAGCCGCTTTAATGGTATGGTCCACCGACCCGGATATGCTGGCTTCCGGCAACAGATTTTGCCAAGTTTCCTTGCTGGCTACTTTTTTTAAAGCGATCTCTTCTGCAGCCACTTTCATTGTGGGATTTTCATCCAATGCAATTTCGAGAGCTTTGTCTAAAGTTAAGGTCAGTATCTCCTTTGCCCCTTGGGTATTCTGCGCCTTTGCAAAGCCGAACGTGCAGAGTACCGCAACTGCCAGAAGCATCTTCTTTCCTGTCAATTCTTTAATTTTGTTCATAAACTGGTTTCTAATTTAATCTTAATTGTTTGTCAATGGGGTACACCTTACTCTCTCGGTGTTCCAATACGATTTTTACGATATTCTTGTATAAAGTCTTCCAGAACCTTCGCTCCTTTCTCTGTGGAAATGCCACGAATATAGGTGAACATGATGGACTCATACACTTCTATAAAAGGATATTCATTGCAGATATCCGTATTCAAAAGTACATCAAACTGTTCTTTCACTAACATATTGACAATGCCAAAGTTTACGTCCGAACGAAAAATTCCCTGTTCCACACCCGCCTTAAAGAAGGACATCGTTTTCTCCGAGTCGCTGTCCTGACGGTCTCTCATTAAACTGTATACTTTCGGATATTTCTTGATGTCTTCAAAAAAACGCTTGTTCGTCTGATGGAACACTTCAATGCTCTTCTGAAACACTGCCAATATCACTTCCAGTACATTGTGAGACTGTTCATATACTTCCTGTAAATAAGCCTCCCTATCGGACTGTGCCTTCAAAATACATTCCTTCAGCAGCGATTCTTTGTCCGAGAAGACTTCATAAAGAGTACGTTTGGAAATACCCAATGCTGCTGCAATGTCGTCCATTGTTATACTCTTAATACCTTTTGAAGCGAAAGCTTCTGTTGCCGTCACCAGAATCCGTTCTCTTAGCTCTGCCCGTTGGGAAGCGTCTTTTCCATGCTCTGCCATCGTCTGTTTTCAATTTTATAAAAATACAGTTTTCATTTTATATTCGTTTCCAAAGGAAAAACAGAACAAAGATACATAGAAAACTTAGTTAATAAATTAAGTTTTCTATGTATTTATAGTCCATTTGGGAATTATTATCATTCAATAGAGCAATATGAAAACAAGTGTTAATTAGGAAATATAGACCAAATAGGGTAGAAAGATAGAAAGTATAAAAACTAGAAGTAAAGTTTTATCGCTATAAAAGGGGAATGCATTTTGACACACTCTCAATAATCAGTATCTCTATTAACGTAAAATAAAAGCTTATTATTAGGGGTTATGGTTTCTGTTGCTCCTTCAACTCCAATAGGTATTTGAATGTGTATTTTGCTTCCTGACTATCCTCTTTGAGATAGGCTTTCTTTAGTTCAGGAGATTTCTTCAACAATTCAACCATTTTGTTCTTATCCAGAAATTCTATCTTTCCGGTCTCACCATTAAGTTCATAACAAACCCGCTTTGTCACCAGACTCGAGGCAGCAAGAGCGTCCCCTATATTCCCACCTAACTTGACATCATCTTCCTCCACAAAATTTGCACCGACAACAGATCCTAAAGGCATAGCACAAAAATAGATCTTCTTACCTAACTGAACAGCCGGTGCATACCAAGCTCCAAAACGTAACTTTTTATATCGCAGTTTACGGCAGTTCAGATATAAGTCTCCTTTTTCATCACGCACAGCAAGACAACGCTTTTTCAAACGCCGACACATGGACTCGTCATTTCCGGCCGTTATCCGGTAATCAGCTCCTCCTGTCAATAGTATCTGGTTCTTGGAACGTCTCTCTACACGCAACACGGCAACAGTATCACCGTCTTGAGCCAACAGTTCTTTCAAATTAGAATAAATGATATTCTGCGCAATTAACGGGAGGCTAATCACGCTCATCAACAACAATAAGATACATCCTTTCTTCATTGGTCTTCCTCCTTTCCTGTCTAAACGCATTTTTCGAGTGGAAAGTTATACATTTTAGCGGATAAATGCAAGGGAGAAAAAGAAATATTTAAATATACTTTGATTACCTTTGCGAAAAAGTATTGAGTTTATTATGGAAAAATTGGAACAGATCATTGAAACATACCGGCTTACCATTCAAAAAGCTGAACTGGAGTTACGAAATGCTCGGAAACGTATCTATTATATCAGTCTTTTGCGACTCGTTTTATTTGTGGGAGCCATAGCAGGAACTATCATTTTCTGGCCGGACGGCTGGCTGTATATTTCCATATTTGCTATTTTACCTTTCATTTTATTTATATGGTTGGTCAAACGGCACAATTTCTGGTTTCACCGAAAAGATTTCCTGAAAAAGAAGATTGTTATCAATGAACAGGAGTTGCGCGCTATTCAGTATGATTTCTCCGATTTTGATGGGGGAAAAGAATATATTGATCCGGGACATCTTTATACTTTTGATTTGGATATTTTCGGAGAGCATTCTCTTTTCCAATATATAAATCGTACTTCAACGCCTGTCGGCAAGGAGCATCTGGCAGAGTGGTTCAATGCGCATTTGGAAAATAAGGAGGCTATTGAACAACGGCAGGAGGCTATCCGTGAGTTATCGACAGATCTGGAGTATAGACAACAAATCCGTTTATCAGGGTTGCTTTATAAAGGAAAACCTGCAGATACCTCCGAAATCAAGGAATGGGCAAATAGTCCAAGCTATTATCGGAAGCATAGGCTTTTACGTATGATCCCTGCCACCGTAAGCGTAATCAATCTGCTGTGCATAAGTCTTACCTGCCTGGATATCCTTCCCACCAGCATTGCTGGAGGCGTATTTGCTTGCTTTGTAGTATTCAATTCTGTCTTTTCCAAAGGAATCACTAAATTGCAGGCTACCTATGGCAAAAAGCTACAAATTCTCTCTACGTATGCTGACCAGATTCTTCTCACCGAGAAAAAAGATATGCACAGTCCTGTATTGCAAGAGTTGAAAGCTGAACTTACCAGCCGGAATCAAACGGCTTCTCAGGCAGTACGCCGACTTTCCAAACTAATGAATGCACTAGACCAGCGGAATAATCTGTTAATTAGTATGCTTCTCAATGGACTTATATTTTGGGAATTACGCCAGGTTATGAAAATTGAACAATGGAAGGAGGTACACGCTTCGGATCTACCCCGCTGGATAGAGACTGTCGGTGAAATCGACGCCTATTGCTCTTTGGCAACATTTGCCTATAATCACCCGGAATATATCTATCCTAAAATCAACTCGCATTCTTTCCATATGCAAGCGAAAGCATTGGGACATCCTCTGATGGATCGTAACAAATGTGTGCGTAACGGAATAGACATCGACAAACGGCCTTTCTTTATTATTATCACCGGAGCTAATATGGCTGGCAAAAGTACGTATCTACGCACTGTAGGCGTAAATTATCTTTTAGCATGTATGGGTGCGCCTGTCTGGGCGGATGAAATGGAAATATACCCGGCACGCCTTGTCACCAGTCTGCGTACCAGCGACTCATTGACCGATAACGAATCTTATTTCTTCGCTGAACTTAAACGGCTAAAATTAATCATCGATAAACTGGAAGCTGGGGAAGAACTCTTTATTATCCTTGATGAAATCCTGAAAGGTACAAATTCTATGGATAAACAGAAGGGGTCTTTTGCTCTTATCAAACAATTCATGAGTATGAATGCTAACGGTATCATCGCTACTCATGATCTCCTTTTAGGCACTTTAATAGAAGCCTTTCCGGAAAATATCCGGAATTATTGCTTTGAAGCAGATATCACAAATAATGAACTTACCTTCTCTTATCAGAAGAGAAACGGGGTTGCCCAAAATATGAATGCATGTTTCTTAATGAAGAAAATGGGGATTGCCGTTATTGACGACTAATCCCCATCCCACAACATATAAAAATCAAAGTTTTCTCTTTATGCGATTGCTAACTCAAATAAGTGTGCCTATACCTTAAATCTTGCTTTTGGAAAGAAATGCAACAACAGCAGACGCACTTTCATTGGTATAGTACTGTACCGATGTTATAGGCTGATAATTATAAGGTACAAATTGGAATAGCTGTACCGCTGCAAACTTTTTGTCCTCAGAAAGTATAATATCCATTCGTATGTTACCGTTAGACTCACTCTTTATTTCAGAATCTGCAGAAAAAGAACCGGAATTCACTATGTTCACCAACGAATCCATATGTTTTAGGTCAAAGAATACACTATGTTCTTTTGCAACACTGCCTGTCGGTAAATAAACCACCTCTTTTGATTTCCAGAATAGCCGGAAAATACCCATAAGAAACAGCCCTGTTCCTAGAACCATTAAAGCCATACTGACTGTCGAAGATTTGTCTTCCAGTCCGAAGGTGGAAGCAAATGCTATAACACCGACCACCAACATAACGGAGGATATTAATACACCTGAAAAACTAGTACGTTTTGCGATATCGGGATGTGAAGATGCAAATATAGTAGCATCAATAGCTTGAGTAGTTGCCATAATATTTAAAGTTTAATTTATTAGTAAAAATATAAAGGTGATAGGATGACCGATAGATAATAGTTATACCAGTAATCTTAAAAAGAAATAATGCCAATAAATAAACTGCTAAATAATAATACGCCTTAGAGCAAATACATAATACTCGCTGGACGGTTGACAATAATAGGATATCGTAGTATTATAAATCTTTCCCAAATGCTGGGAGAGAGAATTCTCATAGTCTGCACAGCACTGTAACAGATTCTTTAGAGTAGAGAAATATTCGCCAAGTTGTACACGCTGGACACGAGTTACCGAAGTCTGATAACTTTGCAAATTATTTAATTCAGCCACAGGAGAACAAGGGAACCCCGGTTCACTGATCTGCTCATGCTGACTCATCGAATATGTTACGGCATACTTTCCCTGCTCCACTGCTTTTCCAGTGAAAACATTGCCTGCTACCCCGTGAAGAGTAACCGTCAACAACAGAAACAATATAACCTTTACAAATTTTGCCATAATCTCGTACAAATATAACAGATTCTATCCAGGTAAGGTTCATTGAAGAAATCTTTTAATTTATCTTAGGATTAGTAACAGGATCATAACAAAAGAGGCTACTCCGTTACCGGAATAGCCTTTATATTCGATATGAACAATCGTTGAATTATTCTGCAGACTCTGCTTTAGGTTCTTCAGCCTTAGGAGCTTCTTCAGTTGCAGGAGCTTCAACAGCAACAGGTGCTGCAGCCTCTGTGCTCTTCTTAGAACGACGAGTACGAGTAGCTTTCTTAGCAACTTTTTCCTTAGCCATGTTTTCATTGTAGTCAACTAACTCAATGAAGCACATTTCAGCGTTGTCACCCAAACGGTTACCAGTCTTGATAATACGAGTATAACCACCCGGACGATCAGCAATCTTAACAGAGATTTCTTTGAACAACTCTGTTACTGCAATCTTATCTTGCAAGTTGCTAAATACAACACGACGAGAGTTCGTAGTATCTTCTTTAGACTTAGTAATCAAAGGCTCAACAAACTTTTTCAAAGCTTTTGCCTTTGCAACAGTCGTAGTGATTCTTTTGTGCTTGATCAAAGAGCAAGCCATGTTAGATAACATAGCGCTTCTATGAGAAGCAGTACGACCTAAATGATTGAATTTTTTATTATGTCTCATTTTTTATTCTTTGTCTAATTTATACTTAGAAATGTCAGTTCCAAACGACAGATTCAGACTCTCGAGCAAATCATCAAGCTCCGTGAGCGATTTCTTACCGAAGTTTCTGAACTTCAACAGGTCGGTCTTGTTAAACTGTACCAAGTCACCCAATGTTTCCACATCAGCAGCTTTCAAACAGTTCAAAGCACGAACAGAGAGATCCATATCAACCAGCTTAGTCTTCAGCAACTGACGCATATGCAATACTTCTTCATCAAATTCTTCATTGCCGTCCACGTCAGAAGTCTCAAGAGTGATCTTTTCATCAGAGAACAACATAAAGTGATAAATCAATATCTTAGCTGCTTCTTTCAAAGCTTCCTTCGGATGAATGGAACCATCGGTAGTAATTTCCAATATCAGCTTTTCATAGTCGGTCTTCTGTTCAACACGGAAGTTTTCTACCTGATATTTTACATTACGTATCGGTGTGTAAATAGAATCAATGGGAATTACATTTACATCGGTACAGTATTCACGGTTTTCATCGGCCGGAACGTAACCTCTACCTTTGTTAATAGTAATATCCATCTGTAAAGTTGCTTTTGAATCTAAATGGCAAATAACCAATTCAGGATTTAACACTTCAAATC
>OHFV01001079.1_pt1 | contig 13117 bp, 10 predicted proteins | sample 1567611 | NCBI WGS metagenome assembly OHFV01 (sample SAMEA3879532, study PRJEB24766) | human gut metagenome | biome: human-associated habitat; feature: feces | place: USA | collected 1985/1987
CCTCTATAGCCTTAATCTGGTCCTTAGGCATATTAACTGCACAGAATACGAAATCAACCTTAGATACTATCTCATCAAAGTCTTTATCCATATCATATACAGGCATCTTCTTAACGAATTCTGGCATTGCTGTCTGCATCTTCCAGCGTCCCTCAACAGCATCTTCGTAAAGCTTTCCTGCTGAACGTCCACTTGCTGCAACTAACACTACATCAAACCAAGGATGATTTTCAAGTAATATTATAAATCTCTGACCTACCATGCCTGTACCACCAAGGATACCAACTCTTAACTTCTCGCTCATTATAGTCCTCCAATTATTGTTATTCTAATTGCCTGAAAACAATTTGCGCGTTTTGTCTTTCTGTGACGTACATTTGTTTTTCATTGCTTTGACAATACTATCATAACTGTAATTATATTGCAAGGGCTTTTTAATGATAAATTGTATAAAAATCAATATTCAAATATATACCTGTCATATCCGTTAATTATAGTTGTGTTATTATACTGCTCCTCTCTTTGGAATTCCCTTGAATAATTCAAATGTACATGCCCGTGTATGAAATATTTGGGACTGTATTTGTCAAGTATATCAACAAATGCTTCAAACCCCTTATGTGGATTATCCTCACCATCACCAAGCCCTGCCGCCGGAGAATGTGTAAGCAGTATATCAATGCCTTTCTTTACCTTTATCTTAGGCCACATCATAGCAGCCCTTTTCTTCATCTGATTCTGTGTATACTGGTTAATACCCTTCTTGTATCTGATTGAACCGCCAAGTCCCATAATTCTTATTCCATTGTATACATATATCTTATCTTCTATACATATACAGCCTTCTGGCTCTTTATCTGCATAGCCATCATCGTGATTGCCTCGCACATATAATATAGGCACTTTAGAAAATGAAGCAAGAAATGACAGATAATCTGCTTTTAAATCTCCACAAGACAATATAAGGTCTATTCCTTCAAGCTTCTCTTTTTCAAAATAATCCCACAGGTACTTTGACTCAACATCAGCTAATACTAGTATCTTCATAACCTTTTAACTTTCCTCACTAATCGTTCACATCTATAATTCCCTGATTGATAACAAGCATTTTTGAATTATCATCAAGTTCTTCATATTCTGGTACTCTGCCAACAACATTATCAAGAAGCCAATCCATTTCAATAATCTCATCAGGATCAAGTTCTTCGTCTGGCTTATTGTGCACCTTTCCATCCTGATCCTTTAATTCACCCGTAAATGGCTTGAACTCACCTTTTACTATTGCTTCCCTTATAAGCGATGTAACCTTTTTCGTTTCATCAGGAACTGCACCGCCATATATTATGTCAATTGCACCAGCAGACATACCCCACCAGTAATTAAGTGCTGATACCTTATCTCCTTCTTCTTCCTTCTTCCACGAACCACTTAATATGCTCTGTATAAGCTTCTCGTAGAACACACCCCAGTGCCATACAGGCATTGCCAGATGCTTTACCATACCTGAGTCCGTTACATAAAGACCGAACTTTCTTGATGTCTTCTTAGGTGTTATCATATCCTGATCTGAAATACAGTTAATACCCTGTTCTGCAAATCTTGCTTCTATGTCATTGTCTTTAATGCCACTCCATTCAACATATACCTTAACATCAGGATTTACCGCCCTTGCCCCCATAGCAAAAGCATTAATATTAGCCATAACACCATACAACGGACAGCTTGCAACATAACCAATCTTGTCACTCTTTGCCATAACCCCAGCTATAACCCCCGTCAGATACTTAGCCTCATACATTCTTGCATAATAAGTTCTTATATACTTATGCGATATATTAAGCGAACAGTTAAGTATCTTAGCCTTTGGATGTGCTATTGCCTGTTTAAGACTTGCATACATCATAGATGGCGATGTTACAAATATAAGATCCGTATTATCATCAATAAGCCTCTGGATGGCATTATAATCATCTTCCTTTGGTCTTACATTAGTAATACTGACTGTTTCTATCTGGCTTCCAAAGGTTTCATCAATATACTGTCTTCCCAATTCGTGGGCATAACACCACTCAGATGTCTGTGGTGTATTCTCGTATATAAATCCAACCTTAAGCCTTTTATTAGCCTCTCCTCCTGACCTTGGGAGAAGATAACTTAATATATTCTTCTTGGCTGGCTGTGTTGTAACCGGATCCATTCTTAAATCTACTTCGCTGTTATCTGATAATAATTCAAATTCAGCCCAGGTCTTAGCTACATTTTTATCCATCTGCTCCGGTGTCATATGGCGTACTGTATCATATCCGTGAATATGAATAAATCTTAAAAAAGCATCTCCAACTGGATAATCAAATCTGTCACCGCCTCTTGATTCATAAGCTGTTCTAAAGTTAAGATAACTTGATACCAAATCCCTCTTGTCATCTTCATCCATTGGCTGTCCCGGAGTAATTCCAACAAGCTCCATAAATGTTATGAAGCTGCCCTCTTTGCTGAAATATATATCATTAATCTTGGTAGATTTATAAAAATCCATAAATTCATAATATATCTTAACATCAGGATTATCAGACTTCCTAGGCACTTTACGGATAACCTGTGCATTTACCGTCACCGCATTAAAATATTTAAGAACACTAACTCTCTTGTTACCCTCAAGAACGTAGAATTTATTCATATATTCATATACTTTAATAGGGTCTCTTATTCCCTCATTAACCTGACTGTCACTAAGTGATGCCCATTTAGCTGAGAACTCACTTCCCCATTCAAGAATAGGCATCCAGTTATCTGCAAATGCATTAGTTCTGCCTGCTGTACATGTACCAACAACAAGCCTTAAAGGTATCTGGTCTATTCCAAGACTTACTTCTGAATCTATCTGTTCTTCATCCATCATACTTTCCATAACTGGAAGATATGGATATTTACCCTTATTGACACACGCATTATATTCTCTTTTTCCAAGCTTAAGAGCACTCATATAATCCTGTACTGACATATTAATCCTCCATTCTTACATTACAACACACTTGCAATAACCTTAGTAAGTGTCATTATATAGTTCTTGTCTGATTCATTCCAGCGAAAACCTTTATTAAATGTATCATACGATGCAATTATATTATCTCCTGCCTGATTGGTAAAGTAACTATATATCATTCCACCGATATTACTTTGAATTGTTTCATCATACAGCTTCTTGTTAAATGACTCTATATTCGATGTGTACACAATTGTCATATAGTGGTTCTTATCAAACATTCCTAAGAATTCTTTAGTATTAACTATATCATTAATGTCTGGAAGCTTCACATAATTACCATAATATTCAATAAGCCTGCCAGTTGTTCCATTATATATCCTGATGCCATCAATCTCAAATGCTTTACAGGCTCTCTGTAATACATTATCAAGTACACCGCTTCCATTCTTTATAAGATCAATAGACATATCAGCAACTTCCTGTGCCAATGTTTCACCTTTTTTAATAGGTGCCATAGAAAATCCTTTTCTTCCCATATCATCAAGGAAATCACCGTGTTTCTGTGCATCATATATAATATATCTGTTCTTTCCTTTATTCTTGGCAATATAAAGGCATTTATCAGCCTTATTAAATAATGAGTCATAATCACTTCCATTGTCTGGATATTTACACACACCCATAGAAAGAGTAACATCACAGCTGTTCTCTCCCTGCCCTAACTCCGCCCTTACTTTCTGCTTGATAAATGTAAGTATAGAACGCAGCTGGCTTTCCTTAGTTATCCAATTCGTAAATATAAAGAACTCATCTCCTCCAAATCTTCCAACAATACCTCTTCCATTAAGTGCGCTGTTAATAATAGCGGCAACTTTTAATATAACTTTATCCCCATACAGATGCCCATATGTATCGTTGACATTTTTAAAATTATCTATATCTATCATAGCCATATAATGTATATCTTTATTAGTTGCAATTGAGTCCTGCACATATTCCTTGCAGGCTCTTTTATTAAGAAGCCCTGTAAAGAAATCCTTCCCCTCCTGTGTGGCATAATAACTGACCTCATTCTGCTTATCAATTGACTTGATAATCCCAATTACAACCCTGTCTCTGTTATTCTTATATGTAAGCTTACAATCAATGTTATATACAACAAGCTTGGACATATCTGTAATAAGCGGTCCTGTAATCTCACCATTAAACCCCTCATTAGCATTACGGACTTTATTAACAAAATCTGTAAAATCCTGCTTTTGTCTTGCATTATTTAGATATTCCATATACACCTTTTCGAATTTATCCAGTGTCATCTTGCATATTATCGTTGCCTTGAAGCTTCTGTATATATATAGGGAAAACATATCTGTTACGGTATCATAATCAAACATATAATCATTATACATTGACAAATATGTCCTGTATTTGTTCACATCATTATGAAGCCTTGTATATTTCTTCTCCATCATAAAAATGTTAACTACATTCATATCTATAACCGCCTCTTCATTAATGATATTCCCATGATTGGCAAGGCTCATATGAACAAGAAAATACTGTCCGTCACCACCTTTTATACACGTTATAATTCTCTGGGACTGACCTGATTCTTTCAGACTCTCACATACATTTTTAAATTCACCCACATAATCAGGATGTATCATCTCTGTGATAATAATATTAACAAGCTTTCCTGCATAATTATAAAAATAGTCATCTGCAAAAAGCACAAGATATGAAGAATTAAATGATGCCATACAATACATCATTGATGATTTGTTATTATAAATATCCTCTGATATTAACATATGTCCCCCATCCGTAAATTCCTATAAAACCACTGCACCCTATAGAAATCCACCTCTTTATACAACCTAAGACCATACAGCATATAAACCATACAATCCTGATATAAATATTGTATTAAATCCGCTAATATTATATTAGTAATTTTGCACTCTATTTATATGAATAATAGCACGTTTTTTATTACTTGTAAACTAATTGTGTATTTATTAACATACATTTCAATTACAATTTGCATATGCCTTTAGAGCGTCGTATTATAATTCTTGTTACCAATATAGACATATAAAATGTATAGAAATGAGGATTTTATGAATAATTTACCTAAAGACCCGGTTATGCTTCTTAGCTTTGTTAACATGCAGTTAAGGGATAATTACAGCTCACTCACAGAATTATGTAAGACTTATATGGTTGACGAGAGCAGTATCACAGACAAACTCACCGCTATCAATTATGTATACAATCCTAAGACTAATCAATTTGTATAATTATTAAAAAAGCTATATGAAGGCTATAACAAATGTCCGATTTATTCAAAGCATTTATTATAACCTTACATATAGCTTTCTTTAAGTATATATATTAAATATACCGCTTTAAGTTACCTAATGAAGTAAATTATGATTTCATATCTTTAGCAACTAAAGTACCATTTTCACAATCTATAAGAATCTTGTCCCCTGTCGATACATCGCCGGCAAGTATAAGCTTAGCGGCAAGTGTCTCAACGCTCTTCTGGACATATCTCTTAAGAGGTCTTGCACCATACATTGGGTCAAAACCATGGTCAACGATATAATCTTTAGCTGTATCAGATAATACAACCTTAAGTTCCTTATCTTCGAGTCTTCTGTTGACATCATTAATAAGAAGGTTAATAATACTTCCTATATTATCCTTATTAAGAGGTTTGAACATAATAATCTCATCAAGACGGTTCAGGAATTCTGGTCTGAAGCTGTTACGCAGATCTCCCATAACAAGTTCCTCAACCCCCTCTTTAATATTACCATTCTCATCAATTCCATCAAGAAGGTAGGTTGAACCGATATTACTTGTAAGAATTATGATCGTATTCTTAAAATCTACTGTCCTACCTTGTGAATCTGTTATACGTCCATCATCGAGAACCTGAAGAAGCACATTAAATACATCAGGGTGGGCTTTTTCAACCTCATCAAACAATACTACTGAATATGGTTTCCTGCGGACTGCCTCTGTAAGCTGTCCACCTTCATCATATCCTACATATCCTGGAGGAGCTCCGATAAGTCTGGATACTGAATATTTCTCCATATACTCCGACATATCAAGCCTTATTATATTATTCTCATCATCAAACAGACTCTCTGCAAGTGTCTTTGCAAGCTCTGTCTTACCTACACCAGTTGGTCCTAAGAATAAGAATGAGCCAATTGGCTTGCTTGGATCTTTAATACCAGCTTTAGACCTGATAATAGCTTCTGTAACCTTGGTTACAGCCTCGTCCTGTCCAACAACTCTCTTATGAAGAGTTTCATCAAGATTAAGTGTCTTCTGCCTTTCTGACTCACTTAACTTGGCCACTGGAATACCTGTCCATCTTGATATAATCTTAGCTATTTCTTCTTCTGTTACATTCTCGTGTACTAAAGAATCATCGCTTCCATCTTTCTTGGCCTTGGCTTCTGCTTCTTCAATCTGCTTTTCTATCTGTGGCAGCCTGCCATACTGAAGCTCTGCTGCTTTCTCAAGATTGTATTCTCTCTTTGCCTGTGCAATCTGGTTATTAACATTTTCAAGTTCTTCTTTTAACTTGCTGATATTATCAACCTTTGTCTTGTCAGAATCCCATTTAGCCTTCTGTATGCCAAATTCTTCCTTAAGTTCTGATAACTCTTTTCTTAAAGCTTCAAGTCTTTCCTTACTAAGATTATCAGTTTCCTTCTTTAAGGCTGCCTCCTCAATTTCAAGCTGCATAATCTTACGCTGCATTTCATCAAGTTCTGCCGGCATTGAATCAAGTTCTGTCTTAATCATTGCACACGCTTCATCTACAAGATCAATTGCCTTATCTGGAAGAAATCTGTCTGTTATATATCTGTCTGATAACACAGCCGCACTTACCAAAGCACCATCATTAATCTTAACACCGTGGAATACTTCGTATCTGTCCTTAAGCCCCCTTAATATAGATATTGTATCTTCAACTGTTGGCTCATCAACCATTACAGGCTGGAAACGACGTTCAAGTGCTGGGTCTTTTTCAATATACTGTCTGTGTTCATCAAGTGTTGTCGCACCTATACAATGCAGCTCACCTCTTGCGAGCATTGGTTTAAGCATATTACCAGCATCCATAGAACCCTCTGTCTTACCAGCACCTACAATTGTGTGAATTTCATCGATAAATAATATAATCTGGCCTTCTGACTTTTTAACCTCATCAAGCACAGCTTTTAATCTTTCCTCAAATTCACCTCTGTATTTAGCACCAGCCACAAGTGCACCCATATCAAGAGCAAATAACTTCTTGTCTTTAAGGCTCTCTGGCACATCACCTTTTACAATTCTTTGTGCAAGTCCTTCAACAACTGCTGTCTTACCTACACCTGGTTCACCGATAAGAACCGGATTGTTCTTAGTCTTTCTTGAAAGAATTCTTATTACATTCCTTATTTCCTGATCTCGTCCGATTACTGGATCAAGCTTGCCGTCGGCTGCTCTTTGTACCAGATCCGTAGCGTACTTATTGAGTGTATCGTAAGTTGCCTCTGGATTGTCTGATGTAACTGTCTGGTTGCCTCTTACAGTAGCAAGTACTGAAAGAAAGCTCTCCCTGTTAATTCCATATGTCTTAAAGAGCTGCTTTATTGCTCTGTTAGGTGCTGCTATAAGTGCAAGCATCAAATGCTCAACTGACACATAAGAGTCGCCCATTCTCTTGGCTTCATCTTCTGCATTGACAAGTACCTTATTAAGGTCATTGCTTATATATAACTTAACATCACCTGATACCTTATTCTTCTGATTAAGAAGTTGTTCAATATTCTTTAAGAAAATATCTTTATCAATATTCATCTTCTCTATAAGGTTAGCTATAAGACTATCTTCAATAGTCATAAGGCTATAAAGAAAATGTTCCTGGTCAATCTCCTGATTACCATAATCATAAGCTATCTTCTCGCAGTTATTAATCGCTTCGATTGATTTCTGTGTAAACTTCTGAATGTTCATACAATTCACCTCTTTCTTAACCCCAATTATTGTTCCCTTGGAAATAAAGATTATCAGATAACACTTTAAAGACTAATTGTAATTCTCTGAACAATTTTTCATTACTTTTCTTCTAAAATGTTCTTTTCTCATTTCCTATTACAGGTTATATCACTTGTTGTTAGCACTGTCAACAGGTGAGTGCTAATTATTTTATAAAAAATATATAAACCCTGCGTTTTTTATAACGCAGGGTCTTTTACTCCATTAGCCTCAAATGCCTTAGCTCTGTCTATACACGTTCCACACACGCCGCAAGGCTTATCTGCTCCTTCATAACAGCTCCATGTATATTCATAAGGAACTTTTAAATCAAGTCCGATTTTTACAACTTGTGATTTTGTCTTATTAATAAATGGAGCTTCTATCTTTAACTGCTTACCACTTCCAAGATATATCGCTTCATTCATTGCCTTGTTAAATTCATCACTACAATCAGGATATGCACTTCCTGCCGCGTCATCACTGTGTGCCCCATAATATATAACCTCACACCCTTTAGAAAGTGCTATGCTTGCCGCACTTGAAAGGAACAAGCCATTGCGAAACGGAACATAAGTTGACACAGGACTTCCGTTAGTCTTTTTAATCTGTTCTGCATAAGACTCCTCTGGTATCTCTTTATCAGAATGTGCAAGCAATGAACAATCACTGTACTGGAATATCTTTTCAAGATCCAATGATATATGCTCAACACCATAATATTCAGTTACCTTATCAGCTGACTCAATTTCCTTTGTGTGCCTTTGTCCATAATATATTGACAGTGCCACAACATTTTCTGCACCATACTTATCGACTGCTATTCCAAGGCACGTTGTACTATCAACGCCACCACTGCATAAAACCATTGCTTTCATTAGAAAACCTCCCTCTTAATGTCTGTGTATATGTTTTTGTGTTGGTCTTTTTTATTCCTCTTGCTGTCATACAACTGTGACAGCCCTCTATGAATACAGCAACATCTTCTGAACCTGTTACTTTGCATATTACATCTGCTATGTCTGAACCTATACGTTCCTGTAACTGCAATCTCTTTCCTACCATATCAGCTATTCTAGCTATCTTGCTAAGACCTATAACCCTGCCTTTAGGAACATATGCTACTGTCACTTTCATATCGTACATAAGTGCAATATGATGTTCGCAATAGCTGAATATATCTATATCTTTTACAACTACCATATCACCGTATCTTGATGTGCCCTCGTCATCCACATCTTCTGCAAATGTCTTATCAAACATATCCGCTATTTCATCATTAGAATACTTCATTCCTTCAAAGACTTCTTCATACATTCTTGCAACTCTGTCAGGTGTTTCTTTCAGTCCTTCTCTGTCCGGATCATCTCCTAATGCCTCAAGAATTCCTCTTATATGAAATCTTATAGCTTCTGAATCTATTTGTTTCAATTTATACTCCTTTCTTATCTGGCGACCAGATGAATTTGTGGAGCTGGAGCTGTACTCTTGCCCCATTAATCAAATTATCCTTCATAAAATCCACGATTGTTACAGGTTCAATCTTTCCAAATACAGGACTAAAATATACATAGCATTTTTCTGTAAGATTATATTGTCTTATTATTTCTAATGCTCTCTTTAAATCTTCTTCACTGCTTACAACAAATTTAACAGTGTCCTGACTTTGAAGGTTGTTAAAATTATCAAGCTTCATATATTGTTCCATATTGCTTCCAGCAAGCTTGTAATCTGCTGTCATTGATAATCTTTCCATTTCATCGTTAACCTTATCATAAATATCGTTTATGACCTGACCATTCATAGCTGTAGTAAGGTTATCCTTAACATTTTCTCTTACCTTATTAATATCAACGCTTCCATTGGTTTCTATCTCAACATTTCTGCCACTAATCAGAAGCTGTGCTATAAGTTTGTCTATCCCTGCCTGAATAAGCGGTTCTCCACCTGTAAGTGTCACGTTGCGAATACCGGTTTCTAAAACATAATTTAAAATCTCTTCCGGAGTTTCCTCTTTATATTGGCAATCAGGTTCATTGGCCCACATAGTATCACAATAACTGCATCGCAGATTACATCCTTTGAAACGGATGAAGACTGCCAGTTCTCCTGCACGTGTGCCTTCCCCATTAATACTGGTAAATTTCTCTGCTACCTTCATCTACTCTTCCTCATAAACCGCGCAATTATTCGGTGTCTCATATACTTCCACACAATGAACCTCATATCCCAATTCCGTTAATTCCTTGTAGAAATAATATGCGAAATTTTCTGCCGTTGGACGAAAGGAAACTTTCTCCAAATGAAAGTCCTCATTCTGAAGCGCAGCTACTGTTTCTGCTTTCAGAGATCCCACTTCGTAAATCAGACTATGGTCAAAGGAATCACAAAGCTTTTTCAGATCCTTTTTCAGATTACCAAAGTCCACTACCATTCCCCGTGTCTGTCCTTCTTGCTCCAGCTCCTGACTTTTGATTTTTGCAACAACATTCCAACGATGTCCGTGGATATTTCTGCATTTTCCCTCGTATTTCCAGAGAAAATGTGCTGCATCAAAACTGGCTTTTGTTTGCAAATAATACATATTTCAACTCTCCTGTATTTGAAATGTATGTACCTTTTAAGAGCTGTGTATCCTAAGCGGAGCGTTTTATATATATGGAAAGTATTTCCTAAATATAAAAAGCTCTGCGTACTTCTTTGCACGCAGAGCCTAGAATCTTCTTAACTAGCCCTGGTTTTGTTTTTCGACAGGAAGGTACAAATGAACTGTCGGCTGTTTTTCACAGCATGAAAATTATACCACAGAAAATCAGTTTGTCAAATTGGTTTTTCTATTTTTACGAAATGGTGTCCTATTTCCCATATTCTATTCTCCCAGGAAATATCTTCCGTAAGCATCTGCTGCCTTAATTGCTGCGCATACAGTCTCAGGTGTCACCTCAAATGGCATGTTATGAAGTGTATCATTCTCTGCACAGGCTGCTGTCGCAACTGCCATAAGCTTCTCGTCTGTCACTTCTGTGATACCAAGTTCTTTTAATGTAACAGGAAGTCCCAGTTCAATGCACCAATCTATAATGTCTTCCAGTTCTTCTGCCGGAATGTCTTCCAGAACAAGCTGTGTGATTGTTCCAAATGCAACTTTCTCTCCATGATACATATGATGACACTCGTCCAAAACTGTGAATCCATTATGGATTGCATGTGCTCCTGCAAGACCGCCACTCTCAAATCCGATTCCACTAAGCAATGTATTAGCTTCAATTACCTTCTCAACAGCTTTTGTGCAGGCTCCTGCTTCCAGAGCAAGTTTTGCCTTCACACCTTCATTCATCAATGTATCAAAGCACAGTTTTGCGAGTGACATCGCTGCCATAGTAACATTTCCACCAGCACAAGTTGTTGCTTCGCTAGCCTGACAGGCTCTTGCTTCAAAATAAGTTGCAAGTGCATCACCCATTCCGGAAACTGTCAGTCTGACTGGTGATTTTGCAATGATTTCTGTGTCCATCAGAACCATGTTTGGATTAGCTGGGAGGAACAAGTATTCTTCGAATACGCCTTCATCAGTATAAATAACAGAAAGTGCACTGCATGGCGCATCTGTAGATGCAATTGTCGGACAGATCAGTACCGGCACTTCTTTGTAATAAGCAACTGCTTTCGCAGTATCAAGGATCTTTCCTCCGCCAATACCAATAACAACATCACAGCCCTTTTCATTCATAACGGCTACCAAACGATTAATTTCTGTCTTGCTACATTCTCTGTTGAAATACTCATACACTGGTTCAATATCATATCCTTCAAATCCAACTTTGAGAACGTCTTCAATACGTTTATACCCCGACTCTGTGATCAGTACAAGTGCTTTTTTACCATACTTCTGAGCATATTCACCCAGCTTTTTCATCTCACCTGCACCTTGAACATATTTGCTCGGACTACATAAAATATTTGCCATTTTTGTCTGCCTCCTAAACTCTTTATTTGTATGTTATTAAATTAACAATCTAAAGATATTGTAGTCCTTCTCTACAAAAGTGTCAATAAAATCTAATTGAATTTTCTGTAAGAAATCGGCTATATAATCACTACTCACAGCTGTCTGTATCAAACAACCCTTTTATTCATCTCAACGTGCAAACACCCCTGCTAAAAATCCCCTCTTCTTCACCTGCTGGACTTCTGCCCCACTTCTCATAATCAGCGCAAACATTCCCATATTGCGAAGATCCTGCCGCAGGTTCACTGCCTGTTCTTCTGCCAAACCATCTTTTACTAAGAATGGCGTATCATTCAGACTCACATTCTTCGGGAAATCATATTTTCTCGCGATGCTTACAAACTCTGACCTCTTACCGATATAGTCAACCATACTTCCAAGCGCGATCACCTGTTTTGAAGGATACACCGATGGATCTACTTCATACACTTCTTTTTCATCACCGACTGGTTCAAACTTATATTTTGCTGTATAGAAATCCAGTGCCTCCTCAATATAAGAACACGCCTCTCCGTCAAGCTCTTTATACAAAACACACGGTAAACTCGCTACAATTCTTCTTGTTTCTGTTTTTTCCATTCCTGTTAAAATCTGCAGAAATTTAGCAACTTCCAATTCTTTTCCGTTACAATCAATTAATGTTACTTTATAAAATAGTTCTTTGTTTATCATAGCCTTGCTCCATTATCCTTTCCAATCATTCTTCTGTATAAGTTTTTCCCTTAATTTACTTAATGAAATTGTCGGATCAGCTTCTAATTCTTTTGCTGCCATTCCGGTTACTTTTGCTGCCGAATAAGATGTTCCATCTCCTGTCGTCTCATTACCACTTAAAGTTTTGATTGGTATTTCCTCTCCAACTATATAAGTATCGACCCAGTCACCTCTCTGTGAGAATGACGCAATCTCATCTCCATTTTCAACTAACGATCCAACCGCCAGCACATTTTCATAAGCAGCCGGATAATACTTGACTGCACCATTTTCTTCATAATCATTTCCAGCAGAGGCAACAACAAGTACACCTTGTTCTCCCGCATATCCAACTGCATTTCTCACAGAATCTTTATCTA
>OHFV01001088.1_pt1 | contig 13054 bp, 5 predicted proteins | sample 1567611 | NCBI WGS metagenome assembly OHFV01 (sample SAMEA3879532, study PRJEB24766) | human gut metagenome | biome: human-associated habitat; feature: feces | place: USA | collected 1985/1987
GGAAGCCTTCATCCGCATCGAATTTAATGTTGCGGATACCAAATTTTGTTGTTTTCTTATCCATCACATATCCGTCAGAAGCAATCAGAGTAGTATGAAGCTCATACATCGAAGGCGTTTCAAGACTCCAGAGATGACAATTCTCCAGTTCAACAGATGCAGTGAACTCATTGAAATCGCCTTTCAGGGCAACAAAATCATCGGAAACAGAAGCTATTGTCTTGCCGTCGTACACTACTTCGTGCTTCACGGTGACTCCTTTTACACCTGTTCCAGCATTCTTCACCTCGCATACCACATTCACCATCGAACGGTTGCCTACCTGTGGTGTGGTAACGAATATTCCGTCTGAAGGAATATAGAGCTCGTTTCTTAGAATAAGACTCACATTCCTGTATATACCGGCACCGACATACCATCTGCTGTCGGCATACGCTCTTCTGTCAACGCAGACAGTTATTGTATTCATCGAACCTTTTGGTTTCAGATATTGAGTAAGTTCATATTCAAATCCCACATATCCGTTAGGACGGAATCCCAACAGATGCCCGTTTATCCAAACCTTTGAGTTATTATATACACCTTCGAAATGAATGAACACTTTTTTCCCATTCATATCATCCGAGGTGAGAAAATTCTTCATGTAAATCCCCACACCGCCAGGCAGAAAACCATTGCTTCCGGCTGTCTGAGTCTTGGTATATCCTTCGCTGATACTCCAGTCGTGAGGCAGACACACATCCTCCCACTTTATATCTGGACTCAGGAACAAAGTGTCCTGAGGCACGAAGCCTGCTGGTTTGCTGAATTTCCAATCGAAGTTGAAATCCACTTTAGTGGAGGTTCCGGCATAACAGAATCCGGACAGAAAGATAGTTAAGACTGTGATAATGTTTTTTATGGTCATATCGATTTTCAGATTAATATTAATGACAAAAATAATTTCAAAAGTGTAAAAACAAAAAAACTCTCCATTTATATTTCAGATATCAACGGAGAGTTTCATCATTTAAAAAAATAAAACATTTTATAAAGTTACTCCTTGCTTAAGGATAGCTATTTCCCGGTATCCCTTCTTTTCGTTCAGTGCCTGCTTTCCGCTTGCCACTTCCACCACAAAGTCTATAAAACGTCTGCTTAAAGATTCCATGCTTTCTCCCTCTACCAGAGTTCCGGCATTGAAATCAATCCACGTATGTTTCTGCTCGTACAGCGGTGTGTTGGTCGATACCTTCACGGTTGGAACGAATGTTCCGAACGGTGTTCCTCGACCTGTTGTGAACAGTACGATATGGCATCCGGCAGAAGCAAGAGCCGTACTTGCCACAAGGTCGTTGCCCGGTGCGCTCAACAGATTAAGTCCGTGTGTTGTGACACGGTCGCCATATTTCAGAACATCCTCCACCATCGAGCTTCCCGACTTCTGTGTACATCCCAATGATTTCTCCTCAAGTGTAGAAATACCTCCCGCCTTGTTTCCCGGCGAAGGATTTTCATATATAGGCTGGTCATTGCAGATGAAGTAGTTCTTGAAGTCGTTGATCAGATCTACGGTCTGGTGGAACAGTTCCTCGTTGGCACAACGGTTCATCAGAATGGTCTCTGCTCCGAACATCTCGGGAACCTCGGTCAGGATGGTGGTGCCACCCTTGGAGATCAGCAGATCGGAGAAACGTCCTACTAAGGGGTTCGCAGTAATGCCGGACAGTCCGTCGCTGCCGCCGCACTTCATGCCGATGACCAGCTTGCTGACGCTGATGGGCTCTCTCTCGAATTTGGATGCGTAATCGATCAGACCCTTGATGATCTCTACGGAGTCTGCGATCTCATCCTCGTGCTCCTGGCATACCAGGAATTTTACACGGTTCTCATCATAATCACCGATATAAGGCTTCAACACATCAATGTTGCTGTTCTCACAGCCCAGTCCCAATACCAGAACACCGCCTGCATTGGGATGATTGATCAGGTCTGCCAGAATCTTACGGGTATGCTCCTGATCGTCGCCCATCTGAGAACAACCGTAAGGATGAGGGAATGCGATAACCTCTTCCACACTGCCTTTAACGAATGCATTGGCCTGCTTTGCGATGGCTGTTGCCACGTTGTTGACACAGCCAACGGTGGGGATGACCCAGATCTCGTTACGAACGCCTACTTTACCGTCGGGGCGGTTGAAGCCCATGAAGGTCACATCTTCCGTCTTCTTCTCCTCTACGGGAGTGGGATTGTAGGTGTACTCCAACAGATCTCCCAAAGCGGTCTTAACATTATGAGTATGGATCCAGCTGCCCTCTGCGATGTTCTCCTTGGCATTACCGATACGGTAACCATATTTGATGACCTCACCGCCCTCGGGAATGTCACAGATTGCCATCTTATGTCCTGCGGGGATCTCCTCTCTGGCGGTAACGGTCTTAGAACCGTCACCGACAGAGACTGTGATCTTCTCACCGGCAGGAATCGTATTTAATGCTACGACTACATTATCATTGTCATTAATCTTTAAGAAATCTTGCATAATGCTGCCCTCATGCCATTTGCCTTAATATCATCCAGGTATGCTACGACTGCATCGGTAAGTCCGGGAACCTTGTTCAGATCCTGACCGAAGAAGTCTTCATTCCCCAGGAAGGAAGTTACGAACGTCTGCGTATCCTTCTCACAGTTCGCTGCGAAGAACTCCAGAACTGCTTTGTCATCCATGATGTTGTATTCCTGACCGTCTCTGTGACCGATCAGAGCCTTATCGCGGATCTCGGTACCGGTATAGAAAGCCATCAGTGCTGCGATGGAGAAGGTCAGATGAGCGGGAAGCTTACCGGTCTTCTCAACATAGCCTAACAGGCTGGGCATACATCTTGCTCTCCACTTGGATACGGAATTTAAGGAGATTGCAAGCAATGCATGGTCTACGTAAGGGTTATTGAAACGGTTTACAACCTCACCTGCGAACTGCTTCAGCTCCTCCTCCGGCAGAGACAGGGTAGGGATCACTTCGTCATAAATGGTCTTCAGCATGAAGTTACGGATATCGTCATCCTGCATGGACTGTCTTACGATATCATTGCCGCACAGATAGGAAGCCAGTACAAAGGAAGTATGTGCGCCGTTTAAGATACGAACCTTTCTCTGTTTGTAAGGTTTCTGGTTGTCAGTGAAGATAACAGGAAGTCCTGCATCGGGAAGAGGGAACTCCTTGCTGATATCCTTAGCAGACTCGATAACCCACAGAGCGAACGGCTCACCGGTTACCATGATGTGATCTTCATAGCCCAGCTTCTCCCACTCTTCCTGTTCCGTGGCACGGGGATAACCGGTAATGATACGGTCAACCAGAGTAGAGGTGAATACGCATGCCTCATCTACCCACTTTTTGAATTCATCGCCCAATCCCCACAGCTCGATCAGCTGCATTACACACTTCTTTAACATAATACCGTTGTCATCGATCAGCTCTACGGGAAGCATTACCAGGCCTTTGCTCATGTCACCCTTGAAAGTCTCAAATCTGTGATATAAGAACTTGGTCAGCTTGCCGGGGAAAGTCTTGGGAGGCTCTAATTCAAACTTATCGGTATCATCATATACGATACCTGCCTCAGTGGTGTTGGATACTACGAAACGTAAGGTATCGATCTCGGCAAGTCCCATGTACTTGTCATATTCATTATAAGTGTCTACTGCGTCTGCAACGCTGGTTACGATTCTATTGATGATCTTGGCTTCACCGTTCACATTACCGCGAAGAGATACAGTGTACTGGCAGTCCTGCTTGTGGAACATATCCAGATTGCCGAACTCGATGGGTTTGATCAGAACGATGTCTCCGTCGAACTTACCCTGCTCGTTAGCGATATCGATCATGTAATCTACGAATCCACGTAAGAAATTACCCTCACCGAACTGTACGACCTTGATAGGTCTCTCCTTTTTACCGGTCTTTGCCTTGTTTAAGATATCCATTTTGTCCTCCATTCTACGCTTAGCGTATCCTATCTGCACCGTCTTACGGCACTCTGTTACCTGCACTTACCTTCCCAATCGCCTTTGAGCAATTACGTTTTCAACGCTCGTTGGTGTTTTTGTTTCTGAATTGTACGGAGTTTATGTAAGTACTTTCATAAATTATTCTACTTCAGTTATCCTTAGCAGCAGATAAGGACTTGCAGGCAGTCTTACTCTCCCTTGATTTTTATCATACACCCTATCCTTTACAGGAGCAGTTGTTTCAAAAACGGCAGGCCATTCGGCTATCGTCATGTTCCAAGTATCAATGACTTCCACTTTAAAACGTACTCCTTCTTTCAAACGTGGATAAAAAGCGTTTTTTACCGGTAAATCAAATGCCCATTCCGGTTTTATTTCCTTGCCCAGATAAATCATATAATAATTTTCTCCGGCAGTCGAAGTATAAGGGTCCCAACTACTATCACATAAATGCAGAGGATTAGGAAGTGCGTCCAAAATCTGTCTTGTAAAGCCGATGCGCTTCCAGGACTCCCCTTGAAAAGTTCCTCCTACAGCCAGAAAATCACGAGAATAATCTTTTGAATTATCCATATAACATTCTCCGTGAGTTACGTAAGTTCCCACAATCAGCCCTTGCCACAAGCGATAAAGATATTCCTGACCGCTCAAGCTTCCCCATCGGTTATCCATATTACCCTCATAACATACCTCATCAAAAATAATCGGTTTCTTATAAATATTCTTCACCGTAGCCGCCCTTCCAAAACCTTCTACAGGTGCCTGGTCCTGTATACTGGCATGAGTGTATTCAGGTTCCCAATATTTATAATACTTAGCTGTATAAGTATGAATGGAGCATAAATGGGAATAAGGATCATTCTCTACTACCGTATGTGTAAAAGTATCCCAATATTCCGGTTTTAATTCTCTCAAAAAATCATATTCATTGGCCAATGACCACCAAATATTGCGAAATGAACTCATACGGGCTGTCAGATACTTCAAGTATCGGACACCGGCTTCCAAAGGCATTCTGTCAAATCCCCAACGACCACCATCATAAGGGTGGAAAAGAATCAAATCAGCCTCTACTCCTATTCCGACCAATTTATCCACACATGCTTCCACATGAGCAAAATAAGCAGGATTGAAGCGGGTGAAATCCCATTCATACACAGGTTTTCCCTTTTCATCCTTTACTATCTTCTTTATCTCAAAAGGAAACATGGAGGGTTCAGGATAATCCGGATCAAAGTTTTGCACAAAAAACAGCATCCTGATTTTATTGAACTTGGATAGTTCCAATGATTTCACTGTCTGATCAGGCTGGTTACCTGCCACATGCATCCAATCATAAGAAGTAGTTCCAACTGGATAATAACGCGTTCCGTCAGCATATTTAAAATTATAAGTTCCATCCACTTTAACTGGACCATGATTTCCTTTACCCGGAGCAATACATTCTATCCGCCCTTTCACCTTATTCAGCACGGGAATCTCACTCTGCGTCACGTACGACCATACTCCCTGGCTCACAGGCATAAAGCGAATTTTGAAGGTATCATTTCCGTCATAGAATCCACGTACAGTCAATGTAGTATCCGGTCCGCTAAACGTTGCCGTAAGCTCAATATCAAAAGGGTTCCCCTTTACTTTGGCAGGCAGGGAGATTTCATAACGTCCCCAACACTCCACCTTATCCTGGGCAAATCCACCGGAAATCCCCAAAAGCAATAACAATAAAAAAGAGCAGCAATATTTCATAAGCAATTCAATCATTAAATTCCAGCTAAACAACGCATCAATCAAGATTTCTCAAAACAAAATCTGTTACTTCCACCTGCCCGTCACCACCGGCAAAAATACCTGGGCGGACAAACAAGAAACCATATACCGTATTATGATGTACTCCCGATATCTCAAATCCCCATGGATACTTATGCCATTTTTTACCATCGGCACTGTACCAGGCCGACAATACATTAGCATCATTCCGCAAACGTAACCACATCTTTCCACATTGGTTTGCTTGAGGAAGTTTTGATTCCGTACGACTTACTTGCCCACGCCGATAACGAAGCATCTGCTTATGATTAAAACCAAATCCAAAATGATAATTCTCATCATAATAAGCCACCAATCCGGCAGATGTATTTTCACCTTTCAGTTCAAGACAAGCCTCCACTTCATATTTATGAGCACTGGTACGTGCTAATAAGGGAGATCCTTCTTTTGGAGTATTCCCCTTTGCCTCTACACTGATTTTATCAGAAGTAATCCGGAACCGATCATTTAAGTTATGTTCCCGGCACGTCTGCCATACAAAATCTTCTATACCAGATAATTTCAAACGTTCCGGTGCAGGTAAAGAAATGGCTCCTTCTTTCAAATGTAACCATCCATCTTCTTTTTGGACCAGTTCACGTAAAAGGGTCTGACGCCCCAATGTCTGGAATCCGTTTTCATAAGCATGGAAAATCATAAATAACCGTCCATCTTCCGTATCAACAATAGAGCCATGCCCTTTACTCCACCATTTTTCATTACGGGATTCCGTACGAAGAAGCGGATTGAAAGGAGCATTCTCCCAAGGACCCATTATATTTTTACTACGTGCCTGTACTACCATATGACTGGTGGGAGGACCTGCCGTACCTCCTTCGGCCACGAACAAATAATAGTACTCTCCTACTTTTTTCACGTTCAAGCCTTCCATGGAAACTCCTTCTATATCCCATTCCTCCGGTATTTCCCATTCCTTATAAATCCGAACCGGTTCTCCTGTAATAGAGCATCCGTCATCCGACAATGGATATAAAGCACCGGAACTGAGCAACAGATAGCGTTTTCCATCCTCACCAACCACATGTTCCGGATCAATTCCTCCTATTTTCAAATCTACCGGAGTACTCCACGGACCTTCCGGAGTATCCGCCCAAGTTACCATATTGGTTTTCTTTCCTTTCCCATTCAAAGTCGGAAAATAGATATAAAAACGCTTGTTATGAAATACGATGTCCGGAGCCCAGATATCTCCAGTAAAAGTAGTTAAAGCCGTGGAACATGGAACCCAGTTCACCAAATCATCTGATTTGTAAACTACCAATCCTGGAGTATAAACAAAAGAAGAATGAACTAGATAATAAGATTTTCCATAACGGACAATAGAAGGATCCGAATTATCACCTTCTAAAATACGTACAGTTGTTTGATCCTCATTCAAAGGATCTTGGGACTGCCCCCATAAAGGGAGCGCCCCAAAGGCTAGCAAAAATGCGCAAACAGATAAAATGTTTTTCATATATAATCTTTATTCTTGTGCCAAACCATATCCATTCGTTATCTTTCCTTTAGACTTGCTCAACGTTTCGAATGGAATAGGCCAATAATATCTGGGAGGAACATTAACAATATCTTTATCCACTAATGTATTGACTCTCTGTTCTTGTAAAAAAATCACTAGAGAAAGAATAATTATCTAAAAGCGAAACATTAAAAAGAATCCCTATTATTCTAGCTAGTAGAATAAAAAAGATTCTTTTTAATAAAGCCTTCATTTTTCACACCTCTATCAGACTCAGATTATAGTCTAACAAAACTCACACTAACTTAATAGCCTTCATTTTGCCAAAATCCTGAACCAGGAGCAGGAGTAACTGACACTTGATCCAAAGCTTGCAGTTGTACTGAAGGAATGGGACGAAGGTAATGATACTCTTTAATATTGGGAGAAGCTTGTTTATTGTACTTCTTCACACGATCAATAAGTGTGTGTGTACGTTTCAAATCGAACCAACGGTCCCCCTCACCTAAAAATTCCAAACAACGTTCATCAAGGATAGTCTCCATAGTAACAGTACCGCTAATAGAGTTATCCTTACCGGAAATAGCACGTTGAGCACGCAGATAGTTCAGTGTGTTTAATGCTTCACCATTTTGCCCCAATTCCATCTGACACTCCGCTTTGATAAGATACATTTCCGCCAAGCGAATCAACATAATATCACGTTCTGAAGTACTAGGAGTAATCAACGAATTTGCAGAATAACCAGGACAATTTTCTTCATATTTTTTTATAGAAACAAAGAGCTGATCGCCAGCGAACTGACTAGAGTTATAACGATCATCGTTATAAACAGATGACACTGGGGTGATAATACCAGTAGTCGGTACAGCCGTAGCAGGATCGTTTGTAGTGTATAGAGGCAAATCCCCTCCTGTACGAGTATATACACGATAGCGATTCTTACCACGAGCAATAGCAACCTGACCTTCGGGCGAATTAGCATCAGCATTAATAAAGTAAATAGCCGTATCCTTCATCAATGGATAGTTCTTAGAAACCAGTCCGGGAGCAATATCATAGTGATCGCGAATAGTAGCCTCATAACGTTGGTCGGTATCTTTCACTTTGCAGAAAAGATTCCAAGAATAAGGAGTTAGCAAATAATTACGAAAGCCACGGCTGTAACGAGAATAATAAGAATTAATCACCACACCTTGCAGTTGTTGATTGGGTTTAGTAGCACGTACAAACACATCGCTCAAATCTGAACCAGAGTTATTCCATAAACCAACAAACACCAGATGAAGTGCATTACCGCCTTTGTCACGATCCATCTGCTTGTTATATACTTTACCAGTAGAATATTGAATAGGCCCCTGATTCTCAAAAGTCGTAACATTAGGTGTGTAGTGCATTCCAAAGATTGCCTCTTTATTGACTTTCAAATCCTCGTTAGTCATCAACCAAAGATCCGAAGTATTATCATAGAACTGGGCAAAGTTACTGTCAATTACTTTTTGAGCCTCTTGTTGCGCCAAAGCATAGAGATTCTTACCTTTATAAACATCATTAGTAATAATAGAGTTTTCGCCCATCCATGAAGCGGCGTAAAGCAAAACACGGGCTTTCAAAGCATGAGCAGCAACCGAAGATACCCGCATACTCTCTTTGTCATTATCATTGACTGTTAGGTTAGCAATAGAATTGTCCAAGTCTTCCAATATTTTACTATAAATAAATTCCTCAGGCATACGCACAGCCGTATTATACACTTCAGTAAAAGGAGTAGCATTGTAAGGCACAGGCCCCCAAGTATTTACTAATAAAAAATAATAGAAAGCTCTTAAGAATTGAGCTTCACCCAAATAAGTCTGTTTTTTAGCTTCACCAATAGCAGTGTTCAAAGGAACATATTTCAACGCCAAATTACATACATCAATACCACAGTAAAACGCCTCCCAATAAGAATCAAAATTTGTTTTTCCATCTTGTTCAGCTGTAAAAGTATAGTCACCTAAAGGTTTCATACCACAGTCAATGCCATAGAAGAGATCATCAGTACCTGAACCATTCATCGCCAAGGCAGCAGGCTTACCTGCCCAAAGGCGTAAAAAAGAATAAGCAGATCCCATCAAACCATCAATACCACTCACTGTAGCATATTCCAATTCAGCAGTAGCACCTGTTTTGTTCTCTTCTTCAAGAAAATCTGAACAAGAAGAAACACAGCATGCAAAAGCCAATGCCATTGCGGCGCTTTTCATATAATTAAATTTCATTGTTTTCATGATTATTTAAAATTCTATATTAACACCAAATACCAATTGCTTAGTTAACGGGAACGATATGTCACCGTCACGTTCAGGATCATAATTATCAACACTACTGAAAGTAAAGAAATTCTTCATTGAGCCATAAACTCGAAGATTACTCATTCCGATCTTAGAAATCCATGTCTTAGGTAAGTTATACGACAAAGTAATATCTTTAATCTTGATATACGATGATTTCTCATAGAAGGTAGAAGCAGCATAAGTATTTTGTTTAGTCAAACCTGGAGTAGGGAAGCGGGCACCCTGGTTCTCTGGAGTCCAATAATCCAAGTCAGCCCAATTAGCGTTGTCGTAACGGAACTGTTGATACAATCCATATTCCATCCAACCACCTAAACGAGCATAAACCAAGAACGATAACGAAAAGTCTTTATAAGTCAACGTGTTATTCCAACCTAAAATACATTTGGGTGAACGGTCATACACCCGCTTGTCATCATCAGTAATCTTACCATCATCGTTACGGTCTACAATCTTCACGTCACCGGTAGTAGAATTAGCTTCGGGGAAGTCGAGCGTCTTGCCGGGATGAGAAGCCTCCCAGTCTGCTTTATATGTCTCGAATTCACCTACCCCCCAACAACCATCCGCCTCGTAATAATAGTAAATATTTAAAGGCTGTCCTACAATCTGACCAGTACGGCCATTGATATTCTTTTCTAAACCATTAGAAAGTTCTACTATTTCATCCTTTGCTGTAGAAACCGACAAAGTAGTATCCCAATTAAAATTTTTTGTCCTCACAGGCACACCACCTATTTGAATCTCAAAACCGTGTCCTTTGGTCTTACCAATGTTTGAAAGTACATGTGAATAAACTGATGACAAGGGCAAGCTCTGAGCATAAAGCAAGTCTTTAGTCTTATTGATATAAAAGTCCGCACTACCATAAATACGATTACCCCAAAAACCAAAGTCCACGCCAAAATTATATGAAGTAGTAGTTTCCCAAGTTAAATTCTCATTCCCCAAAGTAGTCGGGATACGACCAGTGGTCACACCTGAACCAAATTCATAATAAATTTGATTATCTGCATTTACCATAGGTAATGTCTGGTAAGCACTGATACCAGCATTACCTGTGCTACCCCAAGAAGCACGCAACTTCAAATTATCCAACCAATCACGGGTACTTTCCATAAAATTCTCATCACTCACCCGCCAAGCTACAGCTACTGAAGGGAAATAGCCCCACTTATGCCCCTTGGCCAGTACCGATGAACCATCAGCACGAAGTGAAGCTGCAAGCAAATATTTAGATTTATAGCTATAGTTTACACGACCAAAATAAGATTGCATGGTAGTCTTAGTATAAGAACTAGTATTAACTGGAGTCTTGATAAGACTTACATCATAAAATGAGCTTTTGTAGTAATGTTCAGCAGAAGCATAGCCCGAGACCTGACTGCTACGGGCCTCATTACGTTTAGTAGAACTACCTAACAACAGCGTCAAACTATGATCACTACCTCCGAAATCAGTTATATAATTTAAGGTGTTGTCCCAAGTATAATTAATATAATGATTTTGATCATTCGAAATATAGCTACCCTTAGCACTTTGCAATTCACTGACGCTCTGATAGTCACGATACAACCCCTCGTGTTGCTGTTGATAGTCAACATTGAACAAAGTCTTTAACGTCAACCCTTTAATGGGAGTGAGTTGCAAGTAACTGGTAGCAAACAAACGATTGGTCACAATATTATTATCGTAAGCCCCTTCCTGATCATCCAGTAACGGGTTGGCATGTGCTTCATAATAGGGAGAAGGGCGAAGAATAATATTACCATCAGCATCGTAAGGATGAGCAATAGTTGACATATAAAGCGAACGACCGAATACATTGCCACTGCGTTTGTCGTGGTTCTTATGAGTGTAGAGCATATCCATACCCACTTTTAAAATATCGTTCACCTTGTGGTCCACTGAAAGTTTACCATTATAACGGGCCAACTTATCATTTTTCAGCAGTCCCCCTTCCACCATAGCCCCCATAGAAATATTGAAAGTAGTCTTTTCTGAGCCACCAGAAATAGAAAGATCATAGTTTTGAGTCAAACCATTTTTCAGCAGCAAATTAGGCCAATCTGTATAGGAGCCCTCATTATAAACATCCATTTCCGAATAAGGTAAACCGAAGTTTGGAGCAGTACCCAATACATCTTCCACCTTGGCATGATGAGTACCCCAACTACCGTCAGCAATATCATCTTTATAGTTCTTGGCATCTAGCAAACGCCGTACCTCGCGTTCACCGTACATGACTTTCGGAATATTGGTAGGTTCATTGACGGACACATAGGCATTCAAATTTACTTTCGTCTTTCCTGCTTTACCTCTTTTAGTTGAGATGATGATTACACCATTAGCCCCTTTAGTACCATAAATAGCTGTAGATGAAGCATCTTTCAGCACTTCCATAGATTCTATGTCTGAAGGGTTTATATCAATAGTCGAACCATATTCCACACCATCGACTAAAATAAGCGGAGAATTATCTGCGTTGATAGAACGATTACCACGTAAATTGATATTGATACCTGAACCGGCCTGACCACTGCTCTGCTGAATATCCAAGCCTGGCACTTTGGCCTGCATAGCCTGCATGGCATTACTAGAAGCTGTTTTCTGAATATCTCCAGCTTTTACAGATGAGACCGATCCTGTAAGGTCACGCTTCTTTACCACACCATATCCCACTACAACTACCTCGTCAAGCACCTCATTATCACTCTCCATTTTAATAGCAAACGCATGCTGACTACCTACTTTTATGTTCTGAGTCTTATATCCGATATACGAAATAACCAATGTAGCATTTGCGGGAACCTCCAATACAAACTTCCCATCCAAATCCGTAACCGTCCCTGTAGTAGTTCCTTGAACCAAGACTGATACTCCAATCATAGGCTCACCTGTTTCATCAATAATGGTTCCGGTGACACTTTTCACCTGAGTAACAAGTTGAGTGCCAAAGTTCCTAACATCGGAAGAAACCTCAGCCATCATCGGTGCGACACTTATGGACATTGCGGCCGACAAGCTCCAAATAAGAAAAGAACGGCTGGCTTTACAACCGTATGCGCTTGCAAACAAACGCCTTGTTTTCTGAACATTTTCCATACTTTCCTGGGTTAACAAATAATCATTTTAGATTTAATAATTCTTTTTGTGTTCTCTTTAAGCGTGCTCCATAATCATAGTATCTTAAATCACACATTGCAAAAGTAGAAATATTTTCGGAAAACAAAAGCAATTTTGCACTTTTTTTCTTTATTTTATTTCGTTTGCTTTCATTTATAATAAACAACACGACCTAAAAACAAAAAAAAACGATATAAAGTATTGGACATATGTGTTCTACACCCTTTAGTCAGACAAAGAATGAGGAGATATAGCACTTTCGTTTCCTTTCAACCAAGCTAAATTAAATTTATAATAGAAGCGGCTTGTTATCAAA
>OHFV01001099.1_pt1 | contig 12924 bp, 8 predicted proteins | sample 1567611 | NCBI WGS metagenome assembly OHFV01 (sample SAMEA3879532, study PRJEB24766) | human gut metagenome | biome: human-associated habitat; feature: feces | place: USA | collected 1985/1987
GACCTTCCTTCCTTGCTCTGTCTCGGGCAATCGCTCATTGTTCATGATCCTCAGGTCCATGATAGTATGCTCCCCTTCGAGGAGGTCATTCAGGAACTCGATTAAAATGTCCTTGTCCATTTCCCTGCCGAATATGTGCTTGAAGCCGAAATCGGTGAAGGGGTTGATAAATTTTCCCATAGTGTTTATAGGTTTTAGTGATTAATAGGATATAGATGGCTCTTTTCCATCTTTGGCGATAAAGATACGATTTTTATTATATGGGGCATTCATTTAGGCTTTAAAAAAACACGTACGTCTTTTTTTCGGAAATATCTTGTGTAGTTTGAGTGAAGACGAGATATAGTGAACGCATAAAGGATACAGCCTTAAAGCTAAAGGTGGGTTAATGAGGCTTTCCGCATCAAATGTAAGCCATAGCTTATTTTAAATGCGGGAAACATGTGCCTGTACAGGCCCTGATAACCAAGAAACGGGCCCTCTCATTGGCTGTTGAAGTGAATAACTGACGGCTTGTCGAGTGAATAACTAGCGGCTATACCTAGCCGCTAACTGACGGCTTGGGAAGTGAATAACTAATCACTTGGAAAGCCTTTTTATACCGGAACCAACAAGGTCTTCTCAGTGGCTTTGGGATGCGGTTCAGTTATCCTGCGGGGCTTTTCTATGTCGATTATTCTGTTATAGCCCTTGCGGATGGATGGTAAGCGAAGCGGCGATAATCATGACAGTTTGCGCGAAACAAGGCTGTTTGTTTGACATACCTCTTCTTTGGAGAAGTCTAACCAGAGAGAAGAAATAGGTGAAAAGGGCCTTTTTGTCTCTTATTTATAGGTAAAAGGTCGCTTTTCCGGTGAGAAAGGTGGTGTTTGCCCATGCGAATATATGCGTTAGCCGACGCAACCGTATGTATTAGGTGATACATACGGTAGTAATCCCCATCGCATACGATAGAAATTGCCTTTACATACAGGTGAATTACAGGTTTTAGCCTTAAGAGTATGAATAAGGATGAATTATTTTCTCTAGAATAAAATGGTATATTTCGTTATCTTGTTATGAAATAACTACTTGCGAATATTTTTTCTCGTTTTATAGAACTAGGTGTATAATCTCCCGGAAAATTCGATTCTCAAGGACTTTAATATACAAAGTGTCACAATGACAATCCGTAAATTCCGGATGACTCGTTTAATATAATATTAATGTACGCCTGTACATTATTAATACTATACTATAAAAGCTGATGAATAATAGATTGAAATGATATCTGGAGTATGGAAACGACTAGTTTAAACGATCGATTCTTTTAGTCATTTGCAAAGGTACGCGTTTCTTCGATACTTGCAACCCTTCCGGGCTATTTTTTTACTGCTTATTCTCTTTCTTATCAATAGGATAGGTTATCCTTTACGAAACAAGCGATTCCTTCAACAAACCTCCCGTTTCGACGCTCAAAAAACGCAAGATTTAGACGATCGTTTAGACTAGTCGTTTTGTACCCATTTAGGTGGGATGCATATATAAAGAGCTTTTAATTAACACTAGTATTAATATTAATTTTAGAATTATGAACAAAAAGTTTTCTACTCTTGTAGCGGGCTTGGCTTTATGTACTGCCTTTACCGCTAATGCGAAGGTTGAAAATGGCAAAGTTTACCAATTGACCAATGAGGATGGTAAATATTTGTCTGTCACAGAGTCTTATACAAAGACTGATAGTTTGATCTTGGCTGATGCTCCTACTGCGGATATCAAGAACACTGATTATCAAAAATCCTTATGGAAAGTAACTTATCGTTTTGTCTCTTTGGCGAATACTTGGGCGTACACATTGACGAATAGCGCTACAGGCAGAGTGTTGACATTGGATAAGCAAGCTGAGTGGAACTTCAAAAATGAGGGTGCGTTTATCGCTCCGGAGAATGTGACTGCCGTTACTTTATCTGCTCAGTTGGATAATAAGACAGTTGTTTCTATCATCGCTAAAGATGATGTGGAAGCTGAAAGAACAGATATTGTTACTTTGGAAAAGGGAACGGCTGTATCTGCATCTGCGATTAACTTTACAGTAGCAGCTCCAGCAAAGATAAACATGACTGCTGACTTGTTAAATAATAAGTATGGTTCTCCTTTCGCTTTGACTTTCGACAAAAATCTGGATGGAAATCCTTTGGCAGGCAAAGAGTTGTTCGCTACAGACATTGACGGTTTAGATGGTTATGTTACTTTGCAGGATAGAACTACCGGTAAGTATTTAGTTGTGGACTCTACTTCTTGGTCTTCTAATTTGTCTTCTGAGAAATTCTGGAAACTTACTGTAGACGCACAACCTAAAGATGAGGCTGCTGCTGCTGATAAGGCTACCGGTGTAACAGCTGGTACGATCCTAGAGAATGGTCGTGCGAAAGAGTTGTATGCTTTCAAGGTAGTTTTAGATCCTTCCGATAATAGCAAGATGATCCTTTATCCGTATGCTACTCCTGTATATAAAGGCGCAAATGATACGGAGAAGAAGTCAAAAATGTGTTATGACATGGAGGTTGCCGCTAATGGTGAGATGATCGCTTTTGGTAACTTCGCAGGTACAGAGAAATTGACAATCTGGACTAAGGATGCTGCTAAATGTACTTTCGCTGAGGTTAAGCTTCCGACTACATTGGATCCAGAGTATACTTACTTTGTTAAGGATATGAACAATGCGAAGTCTGATGAGGATCATTCCGCAAATAAGAACAAAGGAAAATACTATGTATTCTCTTTCTGTGAGAACGGTACAGTTCATGCTGGTGCTGTAACAGAAGTTCCTACTGCTTTATGGTATTTGACTGAGACTAATAATTTGGCTAATATGTGGAATACTAATAGTACTAGAGGTGGTGCTATTATCCGCGTAATAGATGATGCGAAGGCTATTTATTCTTTTGGAACAGATACAGTTCAATTGGTAAAAGGCCCGAAAGTGGAGGATGCTCAAGAGTTAGCTTATAAGAAAGTTTCTAAAGAAGATTTGGTTAATGGTGCATTGTCATTCCGTTTGAAATCTGATTTATTGGAGAACTTGTATGTAACTGTTAAAGATGGCAAATTGTATGTAGCTGCCGGTGAGTTGGCTTCTGCTTATAGATTTAAGGTAGAAGAGGTTGAATTAGATGAGGCAAATTCAACTGTAGCTGAGTCAAATGGAGTGAAAGTTTACAAGTATAATGTAACAGATCGTTTAGGTAAGGCTACTTTATGCTCTAAAAATGAAAATGGAACTGATTATTATTTAATGGGTGAGCCTGATGTAGAGAATAGTGTTTATCCTGTTACATTATCTTTCTTATCTACTGGTGTAGAGAATGAATATAAGTTGGTTTCTTATTCTGAATATACTGAAGAATATGGTTATTATGGTTCTGCAATCTCTGCTTTAGCTGGATCTGGAATGCTATATACAGCTAGCTGGTGCAACACTGAGAATACTACATTCGAGTTCGCAAAGAAGGATGCTCCTACATATGCTACTTTGAATATCGGTCACGTACAGATCACTTCTTATACAGAGGATGATAACAAGATGATCGCTAGCCAGAAAGATGGTTTCGCTGTATTGAAGGCAGAAGGACAGTCTATCTTGAAGAGCGATGTATATACGCATGATTCTTTGACTTTGTGGTTGGATACTGCTTGCTTGACTTTCGAAGAGACTATGCCTTTGTATTATCTTTCTACTAATGCATTTGCGGAAGAAGGTGTGAAAACTAGAAACTATTTGATGAATACATTGGATTCTGCAGAGGTTAAGGGTTATGCTTATGAGGCTGCTGGCGCTGAGGCTGTTCGTGCTGCATTTATCGCTGGTTCTGTATGCGGTATAGATTCTATCGCAATCAAGGGTGATACAATCAATGCGATGAACTTGAATCCGGCTGCTGTCGCATTTGAGGTCGCTGCTGAGTATAGCGATGAGGCTTACAAGATCCTTTCTGTTCAAGAATATTTGAATCCGGCTTATGATGAGGAAGCCGCTGAAGAGCAAGGTGAAGAGTATGATGTAGAGAAATATTTACCTCGTAATGCTTATTTGGCTCATTTGAACAATGTTGTTTATTGGACAACTGATCCTGAGCAAGCAGAAGTATTCAAGGTAATGACAACTAGCACTCCTACATCTAATGACAAGATCGCTGCTGAGTCTGCTATCTCTGTTATCGCTAACGATGGTACTGTAACAATCCAAGGTGCCGCTGGCAAGTCTGTTGTTATCTCTAACATCTTAGGTAAGGTAGTCGCTGAGACAGTTCTTACATCTGATAACGCAACAATTGCCGTACCTGCCGGTATCGTAGCTGTAGCTGTTGATGGTGAGGAAGCTGTTAAAGTGGTTGTTAAATAATTAAACAAATAGATAGGTCAAGAGATGGGGATTCCCCCATCTCTTCCTTTAAGAAGATATTTATAATTCTGAAATTCCCGTGTGGAGATAGATTCTTCAAGTACACCGCGATGGTAGAACATGCGGGAGTATTAATACTAAAGTAATAAATTAAAAGCTCAGGTCACGAGAACTTCTGTGAAGAAATGTCGTGACCTTTTTTTGTACTCTTAAATCTCGTGCTATGCTTATATCTACTCAAGAAACATTGATCTATAAATCAATTAGTCCGGAAGATATTTATTGTTATACTCCCGGAATCACCGTGACTTCGACGGGACGCTTGGTCGTGACTTTCGACTTGGGCGGCAAGGGGGTAAAAGAAATCTATGCTTCTTCGCAGTTGTACACGGAAAGGACAAGACGGTTAGGTATCGGTAAGATTTTTGTATCGGACGACCAAGGCGCTAGTTGGTGTTTTATCTCGGATTTTAATTTTTGGCATGCCCGCCCTTTTTGTATAGGGGAAAAGATATATATCATAGGAAACGCAGGCGATTTATGTATTATATGCTCGGAAGATGATGGGAATACGTGGAGCGTTCCCTCGTTTCTCTCCCAAGGTGAGAAATGGCATTCTTCTGCCTGTAATGTTCTTTTCGCTAACGAGCGGGTTTACTTGGCGATGGAACAGCGTTTTTATAACTCGGAGATAGAAGGCTGGAATGTGGCGGGTTTGAGCCCTACCTTGCTATCTTGCTATATTCACGATGATTTACTGGATGCGTCTTCTTGGCGACGTTCCGATTCTTTTGTTTTCAGGGATAAAGTACATTTCCCGGAAGGGGTTGGCATTCCTTTTTACGAGTCATTGACCAATAAGCCGCTAGAATTGGCTCCCGGTCGTTTTAATGCGCCCACTGGATGGCTGGAGGCTCAAGTGGTTCAAATAAAGGATAAACATCATATTTGGTATGATCCGGAGGGGAAAACGTTCCATATGTTTCTTCGTGCGCATACCGGAGGGATTGGATACGCTTGTTTATTAAAAGTGAGGGAAGATAAGAACGGCCAGATGGTAACCGGCTTTCAAGAGACTCCTTCCGGACAGACCTTGCTTTTCTTGCCCTTTCCCGGTGGTCATTTGAAATTCTTTATAGTGTATGATGAGATATCCCGGTTGTATTGGATGGCATCCAATCAATCTTTCGATTCTATGCGGACGATAAGCTCATTACCTGAGACTTCCCGGTATGGACTCCCGAATAATGAGAGGCATCGTTTACAATTATTATTCTCGAAGAATTGTGTGGACTGGTGTATGGCTGGGATGATCGCTTGCCAAGGGAATGAATTATATTCAAGAAATTATCCTTCGTTATGTATCGTAGGTGAGGATATGCACGTGGTTTGCCGTGCGGCGGATGATCATACAAAGGACCCTCAATACTCTGATTGTATTACATATTATAAAATTAAACGGTTTAGAATGTTAATCTATTAAATGAAGTGATTATGGAAAAAGTACTGATTGTAATACCGGCTCGATATGGTTCAAGCCGGTTGCCGGGTAAGCCTTTGGTTAAGATTAAAGGTATAGAGATGATAAAACGGGTCTCGGATATAGCGGATTTTGTATGTCGCAAAAATGAGTCTTGTTCTTATTTGGTAGCTACGGATGATGAGCGCATCGTCTCGTTTTGCGAATCCCGGGAGATTCCGGTGATGATGACTTCCACGAATTGTAAAAGTGGTAACGTTGCTATGAGGCGGCAAGGAAACAGGACACCAATCCCGGACTGATAATAAATCTGCAAGGCGATAATCCCACGTGTCCTCCTTGGATCTTGCAAGATCTGATCGATACATGGAGAAAGGAGAAGGCGGATGTCCTTACCGCCTCGGTCTTGTTGGGATGGAGCGAATACGATCAATTACTGGCGATGAAAAAGGAAACCCCTTATTCTGGCACGACGGTATTGGTGGATCGGCTGGGATATGCCTTAGCTTTCTCGAAACAAACCATACCCGCTATCCGTAAGGAGGATCAGGCTAGGGATCTTTTGCCTAAAAGCCCTGTCAGGCGGCATGTGGGTTTATATGCGTATAGCGGTCGAGCCCTTGAGTCTTATTTCTCATTACCTCCGTCTGTGTATGAACGCTCTTATATAGAAGGATTGGAACAGATGCGTTTCTTAGAGAATGGTATCAAAATGAGGGTCGTAGACGTTGATTATCGGGGACGTGAGACAACAAGCGGGGTTGATTCTCCGGAAGATGTTAAACGGGTTGAGGAAATACTTGAGAAATATGGAGAGTTTGATCTTTCGTGACTTGGAAGGAATCGTAGATTCTATTTTATTTCCTTACCATACTTTGGAGGAAGTTCTACCTCCTGGCTGTGAGGCTGGTCCGGTATGGATGGAATTTGCCTGTTGGGTAGACAGCCAAAAGGTGGATATACGGGCATCGGAATCACCCTTATTCTTGAATATATGTGGTATACCCGCATCCGGTAAATCGTATTGGGCGGAGAAATGGCTATCAGAGAATGGACCTTGTTTGCATATCGCTTTCGACGCTATCATGGAGGCATTATCCGGGTATCAAGCGGATTACTCGCTAGATAGGGAGAAAGCGTTCTTACGTTGGGAACTTCCTGCTCGTTTTTTAGGTTACCGTCTTCTTTTGTTGGGATTGAGGAATGGGTGGCCTATTTTATTTGAACATAGTAATGCGTTGAGAGAACATGTGGATTTGTATAAGAAGATAAAGAGTCTTGGATATCGGATTCATATGGTGTGCATCGATGCGACACCAGAAATGGTTATCAAAAGATTGGCTCGGAGGAATCGTTTTTTCCCGGAGGAGCAAGTAAAAAAACGTTGGGATTGCTTGATAGATTTGTTACCTGAATATCAAAAAATAGTAGATGACTTTAAATTAATACAACCATGGAAAAATGTAGAAAACTTGTGATCGTACGGCATGGTAATACGTTTCGTGCGGGAGAGACTCCGACTCGGGTTGGAGCTAGAACTGATTTGCCTCTGGTAGAGGAGGAACGAGCTAGATCTGCGGGACGTTATTTACGTGAAAAGGGGATTGTGATCGACAAGGTGATTTCGGCCCCCTTAAAACGCACATTGGAGACCGCTAACTATATCTTGGAGGAAATGAATGTGGATTTGCCTATCATTCAAGACTTACGTCTTAAAGAGATTGATTATGGGCCGGATGAGAATATGGTAGAAGATCATGTAATAAAACGTTTGGGATCTCTCTATTTAGAAAAGGAGGGAATGGACCGGAAAGACCTAACGGAAGATCGGATCGTGGAGAGGGGACTTTCCGTGATCGCCCAATGGAATGAGAAGGCCGTGGTACCGTTAGGATGGAACGTAGATGTAGAGAAACTGATAAGCGGTTGGCAGGATTTGGCGGCTAGTATACCTGATGGTGAGACTTGGCTGCTAGTATCTTCCAATGGAGTGATGCGTTTCTCCCCCTATATTCTGGGGAATTATGAGGATTTCTGTGCGACTCATGATATTAAGGTTCCGACAGGTGGGGTTTGTATATTCGATTGTGTGGGTGATCATTGGAGGTGTACGGATTGGGGAATAAAGGCTTATAAACTTTTTAAATGATAAATCATGGAAGATATATGGAATATAACAGCTTTGGTAGTTAGTGTATTAAGTGTGCTTTTGTCTCTTTATGCTTTAAGACAGGCTACCACTAAAAATACCTCGGATATGTATCTGTTCTTTATCTCGCAATATGCGAAGGAGGACATGAAATTGGCTTTACGTAAATTGAAAGATATAAAGCGGGGGGTATATCGGTTGGAACAATGGGAGAGTGATATGAAAAATAATTTGCCGAAAGCCTTTGAGTATGACGAGGCGAGACGTTTGGTGAAATATTTTTATGATACTTTAGCCTATATGAAGTTGGAGAAACTAATAGAGGCTCGTTTCGTAAGATTGATTTGCTTGAAGAAAGGGGCATGGCTTTATCTGGACACAGTCGAAGCCATGGAAAAATTTTTTGACAGTGGCTATGATAAAAAGCCATATGCGGTTATTCGGGATGTATGCGAAAATTTACGAAAGGAAGGGTGTTGTCCTCCTTAGTTCATTATTTTCGGCTTTTGGTGATTTAATAAAGCCTTGATCGAAGAAACGATCGGGGCTTTTATATTTATTTCTTAATTCGCCATGACGATATTCCGCAAGTCGAAACCGAATTGAATATACTCATCCTCAGTGATTTGCCTCTCTGTTGTCAGGATGATTAACGCATGCCCTCGATAGTTGTTTCTGTAAGGGGGATGGAAATGGTTGTAACGGTTTTCGAAGAAGCCGCATTTTTTATAGAACTTTAATCGCTTGGAGGAAATTTCATCCGTAATAGGATCGATCTCTAATAAGATGATCTTATTCAGGCGTTTATTAAAATCCTCCAGCAATAAACCGCCGTATCCTTGTCCCCTAAAGTTCTCGTGAATGGCGAAATGTTCGATATATACATAGGTGCTAAAATCCCAGTATGAGATAAAGCCGATAAAGAGGTTATCTTTCAGATATACCACTAGATGATAGTTGGGAGATTGGAAGGCCTGTTCTTGTTGTTCTTCTGTTCGTTGCTCAAATAGAGGGAAACTTGCCGTATATATTTGCTCAAAGGTAGGATAGAGAGGATCTTGCTTTCGCGTTATTTCTAGTATGTCCATATGACTTCGCTTTATTTTTGATGCGAAGATAATAATCTAAAAACATTGTCATGTCATATTAAAGCTTTATTTTTGGATGATCTTATAATTAAGATATTGTATACGATGATAGCGTGGTTTCGTTATATATGTTTAATTGTTAGCCTTATAATCACTATGCCGGAATTACTTTCGGCACAACGTCTGGTTTCTCAACGTCAAGAGGATGTAGAGGCCGGTCTTTTATATAACGAGAGCGTCTACATCCTATCTAATTATTCTTGTCTATCCTCCAATTCCCCGGAAAAACTTTCTTTGGACGAGTTGTTGCGGAAGCAGATCGAAGGCTTTTATTTCTATTTGAAGCGGGATACGGAGACAAATGTATTGTTACTAAGGAAACCTGATGGTACGTTTACCCCTTTTAGTGAGTCATTGGAAGCCATTAAGACGGCCTTGGATGCGGACTCCACTAAGGTTATGACGCTTTTCCTTGATTTCTATGTAGAGACGGAGCTGGAATCCTCTTTTAAGGAAATAGGCTTGATGGAGTATGTACTTGAGTATGATACGAAAAACGGATGGCCATCCCTGAAGGATATGTTGAGTTCCGGAAAGCGACTGGTCGTTTTCGAGGTTCAGAAACATTTGAACAGTCCTTCATGGTTGCATAATATGAGGGATTTCGTGGAGCATACGGACGCTGATTGGGGCAACCAACCGGAAGGGGTTGAGAGTTTTGATGAGCGGCTGAAAAAAAATTTGTCTTTATTTACCGGATATAAGTTCTTGGAGACTTCCCGGGGGAATAGCAATGATATCTCGGCTTTAGCCCGGCAGACGCCCTATTTAATTGAATCGTTTAAAAGAGCGTGGATCCGGGATGGAAGGGTTCCCAATTTTATCTTGGTAGATAAGTATTACGCGTGGTTGGATGTCTCGTTGGTTACTTTTCGGAATTTCGATATCATCTACGGCGCGGTTACGAATAACAATGAGCTGCTTAACTACGTGAATTGGGATGGGATGTCTAATTATACGACGGGTAAATATTGCTTTCCGCTAGAGCCCGGGGCCGAGTTGATGCTTTCCCCGATCTCTCCGGGCTATAGGATAGAGCCGGCTACGGTTTATGTCTCCGGTACCCAAAGGAAGGCTTTCGCTAGCGATTTTAAGGCTAGACCTTTGCGGATTGACGAGGATATAGAGATTTATTTACCGTTTGAGGGCGATGAGAAAGATGGTTCGTCCAATCATAATCTCACGGTATCTAGGAATGTCGAGTTTATTCAGGACCCTATACGGGGACAGGTCGCTTCCTTGGAGAATCAGGCCCGTGTGGATTTACCGACCGCTTCGGAACTTCATATGCGGGATCATGATTTCACTGTCGGCGTTTGGTTGAAAATACCTAAGTACCTGCCGGAGAAGGAGGATTATTGTATTCTGGGAGCTAAGAACAGTACTTATCAACAAGCGTTGCATCTGTTGATACGGAACCGGAAACCGTATATGGGATTCTTTAACAACGATCTGGTTGGTAACACGGAGATCGAGCCGGGCAAATGGTACAATGTCGTATGGCGGTATAATAAAAGGAATGGGGAGCAGGCTATATTCGTGAATGGAAAACTGGACGCGATCTCTTTTGATCGTCCGGCTTATCTGGGTAGTGATAGCTTATATGTCGGTTTCGTGAATTTCAGCCAGTCCTCGAATTTCGTGGGTGTGCTGGATAATCTTTGTATTTGGTCTCGTGTGTTGAGCGATAAGGAGATATTGGGATTGAGCAACCAGTTATTAGATTAACATATATCGAATGCGATTACTTGGTTGGATATCCTTGGAATTGGGTTGATTTTGATGGCTTTGGTCTCGATAGCTTATCTAGGCTATCGGAAGGTGAAAGAAAAACCAAGGCAGGATGAGGCTGATGCGGGAACGGTCGCGGAGGAGGGAATCGAGGAAGGAATCGAGGAGCCGGATCGTTCTTCGCGAGAGATGCCGGAGGAGATTGAGGAGGTTCCGGTTCTGCGCAATTATATCCGATTGTTTGGAGAGTTCTATGTGTTGGACCGGGATGGAAATGATATAACCTCTCTATTTACTCCCAAGTTGAAACAGCTGTTCCTCTTGATTATGCTTCACTCTTCCCGCGGACGTTTCGGGATATCGAGCAAGGACTTGACACGGATGATTTGGGGGAATGACAACCCCTCGAAAAGTACGAAGAGCCTTCGAAGCGTATCTATATTGAAACTCCGGAAGATATTGGAACGTATCGATACGGTCGAGGTTCTATTTAACGCGAATCGATATATTCTCCAGCTTTCGGAAGATGTCTATTGCGATTATTTGGCTTGTTTGGATTGGCTGAAAGATAAACGGGTACGGACTCAGCCGGACTTTGAATATTTCTATGATATTATCAGCAAAGGAGAAGTGTTCAAAGGGGAATCGTTTGATTGGATGGATGATTTTAAAAGTTATATCTGTAATAGTACGGTGGATGTCTTGTCTCGCTTTATCGACACTTACTCGATCGAGGATGAGGCGGATCGGGTGATCCAGATAGCAGACCAGATCCTTCTGAACGATCCTTGCAACGAGGAGGCTTTGCTCTATAAGATCAAAGCCTTGATTTACCAGAACAACTTTAAATTGGCCCGTTATGTGTACGACCGCTTTTGCGCTTTATACCAAGAGATGTATGGCGAGGCTTTCCCCTCTTCTTTTGAGCAGGTCGTACCGTCTCCGCTGATGAGTCAGCAATCTCCCCAGTAAGTATTATAGTGTGCCTGCTCATTGGCAGGACTGTGCCATTGCTATTGTCACACCTGTGCCATCGTTGTGGCAAGACCGTGCCACCGTTATGGCATGCCTGTGCCATCCGTGTGGCACTCCTCTGCCATTACAGTGGCAAATGTATGCGCCCCACTGATAGCGATCCTTTCGAATAGAGAGGCAGGTGCTATGCCTCTGACTTATCGAAGATTTTTATAAATATTTCTTGATTTATTTATGTCGCTGTTATTGCGTGAATTATGCTTTGTGAGGATATGAAATTTGCCTTAAATTAGCCCTAGGTTAATGCCTTGTTTAGCGTTCGTTAACTCATGGTTTACTGCTCCTCCCTATATTCGCTCTCGTTGTTTCGCACGAGGAAGCGAAGTTGTGTTTTACTATATATATTTTTTTTTCGACTTTAAATTTAATACTATGAGTAACACTATGTCTGACAAGAATTCGGTGAACTTCACACGTAGGGAGTTCTTAGGTACAGTAGCTGCAGCGGCGGCGTTTACAATCGTACCTCGTTCCGTTTTGGGTGGACCGGGCTATACGGCACCTAGCGATATGGTCAATTTGGCCGGTATCGGTGTGGGTAGCCAAGGTGGTGGCGATATACAGAATATCGCTACTCCGGATGTACCAATTAAAAGGAGACCTTTTGGTGGAGGCGGTATGCTGATGCAACCTTATGCGGGCATCCAGCCACCCAGACGGGAACGAAGAGCGTCGGATAATCCTGTGCAAATGGGAGATGCGGAGAAACAATCGTTTAAGCATGCGAATATTTATGCGCTATGTGATGTAGACCACGATTACTCCGGACATATCTTAGCGGGATACCCGAAAGCGAAGAAGTATACCGATTTCCGGGAAATGATCGACAAGGAGAAAGAGATCGATGCGGTATTGATCGGTACTCCGGACCACACCCATGCGGTTATTGCCGCTTATGCGATGAAAGCTGGTAAGCATGTATTTGTAGAGAAGCCGATGGCTAAGACGATTTATGAGACCCGTTTTTTGAGGGATCTGGCAAAGCAAACCGGTGTTGTTA
>OHFV01001100.1_pt1 | contig 12918 bp, 6 predicted proteins | sample 1567611 | NCBI WGS metagenome assembly OHFV01 (sample SAMEA3879532, study PRJEB24766) | human gut metagenome | biome: human-associated habitat; feature: feces | place: USA | collected 1985/1987
TTTTCGTTAATTTATTATTTTATTAAGATTAAGGATTTTGCGTACTTTTTTAAAGTGTTATAATCTACTTGCGTACTTAATACAATTCTATTATCTGCTTAGAAATCGTGCGCAGAAATGAGGTTATAATATGAAACAGGTAGATTTGCACGTACACTCAACATATTCTGACGGAACTAATACTCCCTCAGAGCTTATAGCAATTGCTTCTTCTAAAAATCTTAGTGCCATCGCCCTTACCGACCACGATACTCTTGACGGAATACCAGATGCCCTTAAAGCCGCTGGTAATTCAGAGGTGGAATTAATACCCGGTGTTGAATTAAGCACTAATTTTAATAATACCGAAGTCCATATCGTAGGACTTTTTATTGATTACACTAACAATGCCATCAATGATTATCTTAAAACACAGCGCGAGTCACGCATCAACCGTAATATTGCAATATGTGAACGCTTCTGTTCAATCGGTATTAATATTACATATGAACAAATGTTAAAATTATACCCTGATGCTGTTATAACAAGAGCACATTTTGCTGATTATCTTGTTAAGAATCATTACACAGGCGACCGCAACGAAGCCTTTGACAGATACTTAAGTCCCGGAAAGCCCTGCTTTGTGAACAGGCATAAGGTTGACCCTTCTGAGGCTGTAAGCATTATTCATCAGGCTGGCGGTGTTGCTGTGCTTGCACACCCAATTCTTTACCACCTTGGCAAAGCCCAGATGAATGAGCTTATTAACCACGTATGCTGTGCCTCAATTGATGGAATTGAAGCAATTTATTCAACCTATAAACCTGCCGATGAAAGGGAAATCCGCAAAATCGCCAAAGAACATAATCTTCTCTTATCCGGAGGCTCTGATTACCACGGTGCTAACAAGCCTAACATACAGTTAGGAACAGGTCTTGGACATCTTTTTGTTCCTTACGAAATAAAAGATGCCCTTTACGAAAGAAGCCTTACTTTTCGTCAACAACCTGAAAAATATAGAATTTAAGGTATAAGGACTCATCGGCTGACCACAGAATTGGGTGGTCAGGTGACTGGGTCCTATATTCTATCTGTCTTAGTCTTTTATGTACATTTCTTGCCGCTTCGCCAATTGTCTTAGTGAACAATTCCGGATCCATAAAATGTGAACAAGAGCAGGTTGCAAGGTATCCGCCGTCTTTGACAAGCTTCATCCCCCTAAGATTAATCTCTCTGTATCCCTTAACTGCATTTTTAATGGAATTTCTTGACTTGGTAAATGCTGGTGGATCAAGAATCACAACATCAAACTTCTCGCCACTCTTTTCAAGCTGTGGAAGCAGGTCAAACACATCTGCACATTTGAATCGGACAATATCCTCAAGTCCGTTAAGCTTGGCATTTTCTGTCGCCTGATTAACAGCAAGTTCAGATGCATCTACTCCTAATACGCTTGAAGCTCCCGATATTCCTGCATTAAGTGCAAATGAACCTGTATGTGTAAAGCAGTCAAGAACCTTCGCACCCTTGCATAAGCCGCCGATAGCTCTCCTGTTATATTTCTGGTCAAGGAAAAAGCCTGTCTTCTGACCGTCCTTAACATCTACATAATATTTAACACCATTTTCAGTTATCATAACTTTGGTATCGAATTCTTCACCGATAAAGCCTTTAACTCTTTCCATTCCTTCAAGCTGTCTTACTTTGGCATCGCTTCTTTCATATACGCCTCTTATTGGCATGCCATATTCTTTAAGTATTTCTTTCAGGTCATCGACAATAAGCTGTTTAAATCTGTCAATTCCAAGTGCAAGTGACTCTACTACAAGAACATCTGAGAACTTGTCTATTACTATACCCGGAAGAAAATCTGCCTCTCCGAATATAAGCCGGCAGGAAGATGTATCGACAGTATCCATTCTGTAGGAAACAGCATCTTTTACACGCTGTTTGATAAATTCTTCGTTAATCTCTCCCTCGTGTCTTGATAACATTCTTACTGTTATTTTGGAACGGCGGTTTACGAAGCCTATTCCCATAAAGTAATCATCGAAATCATGGAGTTCGATAAGGCCTCCGTCTTCTACGGTTTCGGAAAATGTGTCTATTTCGTTGTCGTATACCCACATACCGCCGGATTTTAATTGACGGCCGGCGCCTTTTTTCAGGGTTACTGTGCCTGTTATTTTGAATAAATTGGTCATTGGTTGAGGTCCTCTCTTTTATTGGGGGTGGGGTGGGAAATGCAGTGGTGGCATAGATTGCGCTTGTGCTTCGCACTTCGCTTCTACTTTACCTTGGCTTATTATGTACTGCCACAGATTGCCTTTACTTTTGGCTCGTGCTTTGGCACTTCGCTTTCCTTAGCCTACTTATGATTTGTTTTTGCTGGCTCGTGCTTTGGCACTTCGCTTTCCTTAGCCTGCTTATGGTTTGTTTTTGCTGGCTCGTGCTTCGCACATCGCCTTTAGTTGATTTCCCACTGGTTTCGCCGTGCAGGTCCAAGAAAGCTCTGGCTTTCTTGGACTGTCGGGCTGTCGCCCTATCAGACAGAAATTTTAAAAGCAGCTTTGTGCAAGCACAGCTGCTTTTAAGTTTTCTGTCTGGCACGGCTTGTAGCTTACGCACATTATATCCCCTCGCTGTCAGTTTTACAACTTTAATTCTTCCCTGTATTGTAGAACATAAATACTCCGCCCATTGCTATTATCAGGGCTAAGAGTTTGAGCCACGAGAAGTCGGCTTTTTTGCTTCCAAATAAGCCCATAAGTTCTATTATATAGGCTACTATTACCTGTGCTACTACTATTGTGACTTCGGCTTTGGCTACACCTAGGTCGGATACACTTTTTACTACGGTGAAGGTTATGAATGCTCCTATCACACCGCCTAATAATGATATTTTATTCTCTACCTGAAATATTCCACTAATATCAGGTCTTCCGTTAAACAGCAACATTATAATGCAGGTTGCAAGTGCTGTAAACTGCACGAAGCCTGCCGCCACCCATATACTGCTCGCTTTTGTAACATTCGTATTAAGTACACCTTGCAGGCTCATTAACGCACCTGAGATTATTGCAACAATAAATCCTGCCATCAGACAACCTCCTTTAACAATCTCTATTGTTAATAAAGTATTTACTGATAGCAGGATTTTATTCACTAATATTGGAGTAAATTACATTTTTATCCACACTAATGTATTATTCCATATTTAATTATTAAGCCTTGATAGTGTCATATAATTGGAGATTTCTTTGTAAAACTCATTATATGCACTGTTAAAATCCACTCCGTCCCATAACTGGTGAAGCATAATCTCATATTTTGTATATATGTTGCCTACGCCTACATATTTGGCTTTTACGATGCTGTTAGCATATATTGTGTGCAGTGTATTGTAATTGCTCTGCTGGGTCTTTGATTTATAGCTTATGTCTGCCCTTGCACTCATATGTCCGCTAAGACTTTCCAAATCCTCTGCATAGTCATATGATATTGCCCTTGCTACTGCCTTGGATACCGCAATATTTGATGTGTATGGATTTACTATCGCCATCGTAGTAACTGACATTGCCTTTGACTCTAAATCATCTGCAAGCTTTGGAACTGGAATTATTCCATATTCAACACCTGAAGCATCAATTGTTGAAAGGCTGTCGGCATCAACTATTGTATATATAAGCTTTCCCTCTGCAAACTGTGATACACACGACTGCAATGATGAATTATATCTATCAATCGCATAAGTGTCCTTTAACTTCACATATTCAGTTAAAGCCTTTTTAAAATGCACCTCATCTATTGCAAATGCTCCTGAATCCTCAGCATTATTGCCGCCTATATTAACGTATCTTCCTGTAAATGTATAATTAAGAAACATTGATGATGCATCAAAGTTAAATATCCTCTGAACACTTTTATTATCTTCTGTAACTTCGTAGTTATCATTATATTCTTTTATCTCATCAAATGTATCAACTGCACCTGCAAGCTTACTGTTATACACCATAACCGGCATATTAAATGTAACCGGATAGCCATATAACTTTTCATTATATGAGCTTGCTATAAGGGCAGCCTGTCCATATACTTTATCATTGTATACATCCTTGTAAGAATCATTTTCAAGCATAAGACCTAAAAGATATGCCTTATTGCAATTCTCTGATGACATAAGATACACATCTGGCACATTATCATTTCTTACAGTTTCATTGTAAATTGTATCAACAAAATCTGATGACTCAACATATACCGGATTGACAGTAACCAGATTGGGCGTATAAATACCTGCACCGGTACCGTCGGTAATGACGGTGCAGACAATCTCAAGCTTCTCCTTGAAATGGATGGCAGGCTCGGTACCTTGATTTTCTACATTGCTGAACGGACTGAGGGGAACTGCATTGCCTACAGAACCAGCCCCATAAGCATTGAACAACTGAACACGGTACTTACCGTTTCCTTCAATGTCGCCATAATAGAAGCGGTTGGCATCAAACCGAATGGAAGTACTGTCCAGCTTAATCTCGTCAATGCGTACAAACGAATTGGGATAGCGCTTCGCCATACCGGCAAAGTCAAGCGTAAACACCATGGCATCGGTACAAGCTCCCTCGAAAACAAACGTGTGCTGTCCAGCCAAGTCTTCGGGTGAAATGGCTACAAGCAGTGCATCCCAACTTCCTGCCCATGATGAATCGGCGATATTGAGCAATACAGGAACCTGCGCATCGGCATCGGCCTTGGCCTGGCTGTAATAGTTCAACGAATAGCCATAGTCGCCATCGGGCAGGGCAATCTGCAAGCCGTCGGCAGTCAACGACAGAATGTTCAGCTTACCACTCTTCGTGCCAATCCAAGTATTGGCACAAAGCACATCTATGTCGATGTCAATCACTTTATTCGCCTCGTCAATCGTAAACTTACCGGTTTCATCGGTCACGGTGCCGTCTTCGGCAATGCGATGAATGTTCACCGTACCGTCTTCCTTGAGTTCCATATAGCCGTAGTCCTTTCCGTAGGTATAACCTATCCAGCCATTATCTGTACCCATCTCCCAATGAATCTGCTGTTCAATGTTGGGTTGTCCGTTGGAAACTGTGCTCCAGTTGTCCGTAACACCCCACTGCGTGAAAGGTCCTTCAAACACGTGCTGCTTACCGTCCTGGCCATTGTCAAGATACCACTTCTGATAGAGCAGAGCCTTGTTGAACGGTACGTTCTTGGCTGTGGAAACAGCGCGTACAGCCATACCTTGATAAACTGCGGCAGTGATACGGTGATTGACAGAAGCTGCAAACTGGTAACCTACCGCAAATTCTGTATTGGAAGAGTTGACAGTACCGGTGAGGTAATATCCTTCAGTACCCAGCGCCGTCACATCGTTTGCCACACGCGTACCGGCTGCAGGCAGGAAGATGGAATTACCATTAGGACCGGTGAACTTGAAACCTGTCACTCCATTCTGCTCAGTCCACTCTTTCTGGCACAACGTGAAGAGTTCCTCGAAATCATCGGCAGTAGGCAGTGTGGCACGCCCTTGAAATGCACGGAAAGCCAAGTCGGAAGCCGTTTTATAAGTATCGGCCGAAGCATAGTCGGCAGGGTCGATGCTATTGTTGCATCCGGTCAGGTCACCGAATCCGAAAAGGCCACCCAGTCCAGTCTCGCTCTTGGCACCCACATTGAAGCGAGCCCACTTCACGGAGAGTCCCAGGTCGACAAGGTCATTGTCGAGATCGAAGTCATAGGCAGGAGTAGTGAAGCTCTTCACCTCACCATACACAATGCCGCTACCCAGATTGAGGTAAGCCGCATAATAGTATTGCGTTTCGGGCACCAACCCTTCATGGACGAATGAATAGCTGTCCTTAAGTTCCTCACTCTTCACTATAAGGCCTGCACGAACCGCTTCTACATCGGATGAAGTAGAGATAACAACACCACAAGTAGCATCGGCCGTAGCATCGGTCAATGTCCCACCCAATACAGCCGAGGCGAAGTCGACAGATGCGGCATCGGCAGTAGCCACCTTGGCATCGGTGGTGAGCAAGCTTTTCACCTCACCTTTGTAATACACCTTACCCTGCAAGCATACATAAGCCTGATAATAGAGCGTAGAGTTATTGTTCAACCCGTTCAACTGAGCACTGAAGGCGCTGCCGTCATAAGCAGCCTGCACGTCCTCGGGCAGGTTGTCTTGCGCAAAACCATAGAAGAAGCCGGTCTTATAGCTTCCGGCATCCATGCCATCCAACCCGGAGAGCGTGGCATGGAGTGTAGCGGTAGTGGCGGTCACATCGGACGACCCCGTCACCACCGACGATTCGTTCAGAATCGGGGTGGTGTGGATAGTATAGTCGTCATCTTCACTGCACGAAGCCAGCGAAAGACCCAGTACAAGTGAAAGTATTCCTAAATATATCTTTGTCTTCATATATACTAAATTCATTTAAGTGGTTATTCAATGGTCATCGAAATTATCTCAACCTTCACATCCGGCTGTCCGTCTTCGGTGGCAGCCACAGTAGCAAGTCCCTTATTCTGGATACCGATACAGATACAACTGCTTCCTTCGTAAGTCACAGTGGCACCGGTGGTATTGGTCACGGACACAGTCTGTACAGCTCCTTCGGCAGTATCAAAGGCCACGGCATGAGCCAGGTTGTAGCAGTCATCTTCCCAAGCATTTCCGATGTTATTGTCCATAATCACGGTCTTAGGAGTCGCGCCCTCGTTCCAAGTGATTCCACTCAGCACTTTGTACTGTATCTTCAGCGTCTGGTTCTTTTTCAACTTCACCTTCGTGATGTCGATCGGCCATCCCGCGTCACCACCGCCCCAAGGATTGGAGAACTGCAAGCGCAAACGATCGGGATTTCCGTCACCGAAAAGAATTTGTACCTTGCTGTTGTCTACCTTGATTTCAGTAGGCCCGGTAGGTCCGGTAGCGATAGGTTTGTAGTTGAGGTTGGCACAAAGATAAGAATCCACGGCTCCCTTGTCATTGGTCGTTGCAGGCACACCCATCTGGAAAGAGCTGGTGACATCGCAAGCCATTACGGTAAACTCGCTTCCCTTCACTTCCACCGTGCGCTTATCACCGGTAGCGGTGAGGACGGTTATCTCAACCGGATTGCCGTCGGCATCCATAAATTTCAATTTGCCGTCTTCAATGGCAAGCTTACCGGCATTGGTACCGTCATCCCATTTGTAGCCATCGGCCGTGCTGCTCAATACCAGCTCATAGTCGGCAATGGAAGCATCGGCCACAGGTGCCCATGAAGAACCGTACTGTCCCTTCACTACGCTTTCCCAAGCAGCAGAGCCACCATTCCACCATGTCCAGTCATAAGGTTCTTCATCATTGATGAGGAAGCGTGCCTCATTGCCCACATAGGTGACACCGTTGATTTCAGTAGTGAACAGTTTGGTTGCCAAATCTTCAATGGCAGGCTGTTGTACTTCGGCAGGCTGAAGCAAACCCGGATCTTCAGTCGGTATGATACTGGGGTCATTATAAGCCTCTTCGGAAATGAAGTTCCACACCAGCCACCACGGACCTTCGCTATTGGTACGCATCGTAGCTACCTGCAGCAGATAAGGAGTACATTCTATAATCTTGATGTCGTTGGTATAGTTGGAACAGACATCATCAAAACCCTCGTTATGCAATGAATAGGTACCGCCATAGAAAGATATGACAGGGCGTTTCGGGTCAGACACATTCAAGTTGAAAGTTCCGGTGGCATCCGTCGTGCCCGAAGCAGCCACCCGATGAAGTTCCACCGTACAGCCTTTCACAGCATCCAGGCCGAAAGTGATGTACGACTGGAAATAGGGGTCGTCTGCCGGAATGAGCCACGATTGGATACCCGGATCCCAGTTGGGAGCCCAATTAGCGCTACCAATCATAAGGTCGGTAATATTGCTTCCATCATTTTTCACATCAGTGTGGCTCATGTACATCACCGGTCCCGAACAACGGCCAATACCAAAGTTCTTGTCAATGGGAACCCACTTACGGCTCTTGCCCACTCCACCTGCAAGGTTAGCCCAGATAGGGTCTTCGAGCATGGCAAAGTTATTGGTCTCTACCTTGAAGGTATATGGTTCGCCATATACCGGACCTGCCGGTGTGGAAGCGCCGAAAGTCACGCTATATTCTCCGGCAAAAGGAAGTGCCAAGTCAAGAGTGGTCTTTTGAGAAGGACCGCTTGGAGTGACCCACAAGGGAGTGGCTCCCTTGATGAGCGAAGTCAGATGAATCGTATTAGGATCATTGGCATCAGGGGTCACCGTATAGGCGATACCTTCCACCAAATCATCGGAAACATAGGTTTTTGCCCCCATCTCGTACTCTTCGGGCGAGCAAGCGGAAAATATCAAAGCCGCTCCTGCCAATATGGAAAAGAATGATTTAAGTCTCATATCTTATTGTTTTTATTTTTTATTTACTCTATTAATGGTACTCACCATCCGGGATTCTGCACAAGTACACTCTGTGAAAGGTTAATTTGATTATAAGGAATCTGGCTCAAGCCTTTGGTGGCTTTCACACGGTCGGCCCGTATGGTTATTGCATCATCAGCGCCTCCACTCTTCACCTTGACACCATTCAAGGCGAGCTTCTCGGCTGCCACGTCTATACCTTGACGCAGGAGATCCCAATAATTAATGCTTTCAAAAGCAAATTCAAGACGACGTTCTTCCATAATAGCTTGTTGAGACACACTCTTAGCTTGATAGTTGGCCGATACTGTTCCGTTGTCATCAACCTGATAAGCACGCTTACGCACTTGGTCGAAATAAGTTTGCGCATTGGGGCTACCCAGTTCTGCGGCCATCAACAATACGTCGGCATAACGGATAATAACGTAGTCTTGGCGGTTCTGTGTCTGGAAGTCACCGCTACCATCCTGCTTACCGGCATGGCTTCCATCGGCATAGCAAAGGGGAGCATACTTCTTCACAGCATAGCCGGTATATTCACGCCAGTCATTAAAACTGGTGGTAAAGTCGGCCGAACCGGTGATTCCTTCCCCTACCAAATCAATGATAGAAGCCGAACGGCGGAGGTCACCAGTGGGAAACGCTTCCACAAAATCAGGATTTACCGTCAATGCGCCCCATCCCTTGCAATAGGGAGCAGCATTAAGCTGGCGCATACCCAACATCACCTGCCAACGGTTGGAGTCATTATTCCCGTTATAATCCTGAGTAGCGGTAAATTTCAACGCAAGAATGGTTTCCTTGTTTCCATCACCGGCATATGTACCCTTCAAAGTTTCATAGTCTCCTTTTTCGGCCACTTTTGCAGAAGAAGCCGGCCATAAATTCTTGAATTGCGGTACCAAACCATATTCTCCTGAAGCGATTACGTCTTCTACAGCAGCCAAAGCTTCGGCACGAGTCACCTCTGCAGGTTCTTCACCGTAATATCCGGTATAGAAAAGATAGGCACGTGCCAGCAAAGCCTCGGCGGCATATTTTGTAATATGTCCGTCGTTCTTGGTATAGTCGGCCTTGGGATAAGCGTCACCGGGAATATTCTCGATAGCATATTTTAAGTCAGTAAATATGGCACTGAACACCTCTTTGGCAGGTGAAGGAGCGCGATTTTCGTTTACCGGTTCCAGAAAGAGTGGGATATTCCCCCATAAACGAACCATATCCAGATAAAGCAATGCACGCAACGTACGACATTCGCCCATATAGATACCACGTTTGCTATCCGATTCATTCCATACAATCTGCTCTTCATGAGCTATCAGCTCGTTGCAACGATAGACGCCCGCATAATAATTTTTCCAGTCACCTTCGTATAGGTTGAGGTCAGCCGGCGATTGGGAGATGTCAAAACGGTCAATGGCCTGATAGCCACGTCCATCGGCATTTCCGGTAGCGCCAAAACACTCGGCACTCATCACCTCGGAAGCCATATAAAACCCTACCATCATGGCTGATGAAGTCTGGCGCCAACCATCATAACAACCTATCAGAGCACGATAAGCATCTTTTTCAGTCTTATAGAATGTACCGGTTGAAGATTCAGTCTTCGACGTAACATCGAGAAAACTGTCGGTACACGAAGCCAGTCCCAAACTCAGGAGCAGGACACTTGCCATAAATATATTTTTGTTTTTCTTCATATCAGTCTATATTTTAAAATTTCAAGTTAACACCAAACAATACGGTACGGGGACGGGGGTAATAACCTAAATCAACGCCCGATACCCAACCTTGTCCGTTATCTCCTTCGGGACCATAACCTATTTCCGGATCCATGCCGTCATATTTGGTAAATGTGAACGCATTCTGTACCTGAGCATAGATACGGCACTGGCTGATGACCTTACATCTCAGTAGCTTGGCAAAGTCGTAGCCCAAAGTAATGTTACTGATTCGCAGGTAATCACCATCCTGCACATAGAGGTCTGAGAACTGCCAGTTGAGATTCTGGTCTGTGACACGAGGTATGCGATTGCTGGTTCCCTCTCCTGTCCAACGTCCTAAAATTGCAGTAGTATAATTGGCTTGCTTGGAGGTATGGTTACGATAGCTCTGGACAATCTGCTGTCCGAAAGCACCGTTGGCCACTACAGAGAAATCAAGTCCTTTCCAGTTGAAACCGAGATTGAAGCCCATAGTGAAATCAGGAATACCGTTACCAAGATCGGTCTTGTCAAGCTCGTTCACCCGTCCGTCATGGTTGATGTCCACAAACTTCACGTCACCTGGTTGTACGTCAGCTTGCAGCACACCGTTACCAGCCTTAATCCAATCCTCTATTTCTTGATTGTTTTGGAATATGCCTGCTGTCTTGAAACCATAGAAATAACCGATAGGCTTACCATTCTCGGCACGATAGAATTCAGGAGTATTGTCATACAACTGGTTGGTAGAGCCATGAATGATACCATCGTCGTTAGGAATCTCTCCGACCTTATTCTTATTGTAGGCACCGTTGATACCGATATTGTAACTAAAGTCTTTGCCTATTTGGTCATTCCAAGTAAGATTGAGTTCCACACCGGTGTTTTTCACTCCACCGCCATTAATATAAGGAGCACCTGCTCCGGCAGTAGCAAGAATAGGAGCCACCACGAGCCAGTCTTTAGTATCTTTAATGTAGAAATCGAAATTAACACCCAGGCGACTGTTGAGGAATCGGGCATCAAGACCGATATTGGTCTGCTGTGAAGTCTCCCACTTGATGTCAGCATTAGCCAGACGACTAGGGTAAGCTCCCCAGTTGGTTCCGAGCTGTGCCGCAGCATCCGAGTCGCCGTAACCGCTGCCGAAAAGATAGTGTGTATTGGTACTCTTGATAGGAGCCAGATATTGGAATGCGTCAATGTTGGCATTACCCACTTGTCCCCAGCTGGCACGTATTTTCAGGAAGTCGAGCCAGTTTTGCGTACTTTCCATGAATTTTTCGTTAGTAATGGTCCATCCTGCCGATACCGAAGGGAAGTAACCAAAACGGTTGCCTTTGGCAAAGTTGCTCGAACCGTCTGCACGCAAAGTAGCATTGACCATATAAGTTTCTTTCCAGTTCCAACCCAATCGGCCGAAATAGGACACCTTGCGGCTCTCGGTATGCGGATTGCCACTGGCACCCAAGCCGTTGGTCGAATCGGAGGCCGTTCCGTTGCCCACAAAAGCATGCTCCCAATCATCAAAACCTTCTTTCAACATACCATTTTTAGCTTCGATATAAGTGCCCTCGTAACGATAGGCTTCCATACCCAGCAAGGCGTTGAACGAATGTTCTCCCATAGTCCAGTCATAAGAAGCCGTATTGGTCCATGTCATACCCAAAGAGTGATTGGCATTTTGAGATACGGTAGTACGTTCTTCATTATATATATATTGGCTGAACTTGTAGAGAGGCTTGAAACTACGGTATTCGCTGGAACCATAAACCACACCGAATACAGACTTTATCTTCAAATTCTTGACAGGCTGCAATTCAGCATAAACATTACCGGAAAAAGTAGCCGTTTTGTTCTCATTGTTGCTGTCGGTCATCATTAAACCATAAGGGTTTCCATCACCTTTATTCCAGTCACTGGTACTGGTGTCATTGTAAGGCGAATCATAAAGATTATTATCGCTATAGACAGGAGCGATAGGCGATGTTCCGAATGCACCGCGTAAGGTATTATTATATTGGTTGCCTACACTGATACCGTTATTCATCTTATATACAAAACTCACCTGCTCGCCCACTTTCAAAATATCCTTGAAAAGTTTGTGCTCGCTGTTCACACGGAAATTGTAACGCGAATAGTTAGACACATCCGAACCGCCGACAATACCTTCCTGACTCATATATCCTAACGAAAGGGCATAAGTGGAAGTTGCGCTTCCACCAGTGACACCCAGCGTATAGCTCTCCGTTGTGGCATTATCTTTGAACATAGTATCTACCCAATCCGTATCATACACATTGCCATTGGCATCGTAAATAGACTGGTATTGGCTCCAATCGTAAGCCGAAAGTCCGCTATTCAAAGCCTGCTCATCCATAATGGCCATATACTCTTTTGCATTCAGCATATTAGCCTTACGAGCTACATTCTGTATTCCATAATAAGCATCGAAACTAATCTGCGCTTTACCTTCGCGCCCTTGCTTGGTAGTAATAAGCACTACACCATTAGCACCGGCCGAACCGTAGATAGCCGCACTAGCCGCATCTTTCAGTACATCTATACTTTCAATATCGGCAGGATTCAAAGTAGAAATATCACCACCCACACCATCAATCAGATAAAGAGGAGCACTATTTCCCACGGTACCAAGACCACGGATACTCACTTTCATGTCAGCACCCGGTTGACCGGAAGTCGAAGCAATACTTACACCCGGTGTCTGTCCCTGCATAGCCTGCAAGGGATTGGTTGTATTCATCTTGGCTATTTC
>OHFV01001120.1_pt1 | contig 12711 bp, 9 predicted proteins | sample 1567611 | NCBI WGS metagenome assembly OHFV01 (sample SAMEA3879532, study PRJEB24766) | human gut metagenome | biome: human-associated habitat; feature: feces | place: USA | collected 1985/1987
TCCGCTGGACGCCTACAGGGAAAAATCTGCCCGCATCGGCTCCCACACCATCAAAGACCTCACTGGCGAGGATGCCCATGTGCAGGACGGCGAAAAGGTGCGTATCGTGTGTGCAGTAGTCAAAAACCGCATGATGACGACAAAATCCAACAGCATGATGGCCTTTACCAGTGTGGAGGATCTGACCGGCACCATGGAGGTCATCGTGTTCCCCAAGGTGCTGGACAGGTTCCGGGATGCTATTCAGGAAAACGCTGTTGTGGTCATCGATGGCCGGCTTTCCGTGCGGGAGGATGAAGCCTCCAAGCTGCTGGCAGACAGCATTCTGCCCATTGACAGCTACGACCCGACCCGCTTGGATAAAGGCCGCCCGGACCCTGTCAAAACAGCTGCCCGGCGGGTATTCATCCGTCTGCCGTCCCGCAGCTGCCCCCAGTACGATAAAGTGGTGAACCTGCTGGAGATTTTTGATGGTGATATCCCGGTGATCCTGTATCTGGAGGATACCAAGCAGAAGCTGGCCGCACCGCGCCGGCTGTACACTTCCGGGCATCCGCTCTTCTTCAAAGAGCTGGAGCGGCTGCTGGGCGCAGAAAACGTTGCAACAAAATGACATATTTGTGCACGAATGGCACCGTATGGGACGATTTCAATTTTTCCAAGTGGTACAAATAGCAAAAATAATGCGATATACAGTCATTATTTTGTACCGCATGGAATTGCATAAAGTCTCAAAACCCTATTGAAATTTGTCTGGATGGTGTGCTATAATCATTAAAGGCGAATCAAAGCTGTTGCAAAGCAACTGGCCTGTTTCTGGAAGAAGAGGGTACAGGCAAAAGGGTAAATGAAGAACTGAACTGTAAATTGGAGGGAATCTCTCGTATGGAAAAGCAGATCAAAATTGCCCTCGCGGGCAACCCCAACTGCGGTAAGACGACGCTGTTTAATGCGCTGACCGGTTCGAACCAGTTTGTCGGCAACTGGCCCGGTGTCACCGTGGAAAAGAAGGAAGGCAAGCTGAAGGGCGATAAGGATGTCATCATCCAGGACCTGCCCGGTATCTACTCCCTGTCTCCCTACACGCTGGAGGAGGTCGTCTCCCGTACTTACCTGGTCAAGGAGAAGCCCGATGCCATCCTGAACATCATCGATGGCACCAACATTGAGCGCAACCTATACCTGACCACTCAGCTGATCGAGCTGGGCATCCCCGTTGTTATGGCGGTCAACATGATCGATCTGGTCCGCAAGAACGGCGATAAGATCGACCTGAAGAAGCTGAGCAGCGAGCTGGGCTGCCAGGCAGTTGAGATCAGCGCACTGAAGGGCGAGGGCACCGAGGCTGCTGCCAAGGCTGCGGTTGCCGCTGCCCAGAAGCAGAAGGCCGGTGAGCTGCCCCACGTCTTTACCGGAAGTGTGGAGCACGCCATTGCACACATCGAGGAGTCCATCCAGGGCAAGGTCGATGACCGCTTCCTGCGCTGGTATGCGGTCAAGCTGTTCGAGCGGGATGAGAAGGTCGTGGAAGAGCTGAAGCTCGACAAGGCTCTGGCTGACCACATTGATGAGCACATCAAAGACTGCGAGAAGGAGATGGACGATGATGCGGAGAGCATCATCACCAACCAGCGCTACTCCTACATCAACGGTGTCGTTGACAAGGCCGTCAAGAAAAAGGCCCGTGTGGAGCACCTGACTGCTTCTGACAAGATCGACCAGATCGTGACCAACCGTGTGCTGGCTCTGCCCATCTTCGCGCTGGTCATGTTCCTGATGTACTCCCTGTCCATGGGCACCTCCATTGCAGATGGCGGCTGGGCTATCGGCACCTTTGCGACCGACTGGACCAATGATGTCCTGTTTGGAGAGATCGTTCCCAACGCTCTGGGCGGTTTCCTGGAGAGCATCGGTGTGGCAGGCTGGCTGTACGGCCTGATCATGGACGGTATCGTGGCCGGTGTCGGCGCGGTGCTGGGCTTCGTTCCCCAGATGCTGGTTCTGTTCTTCCTGCTGTCCATCCTGGAGGATGTGGGCTATATGTCCCGTGTCGCCTTCATCATGGACCGTATCTTCCGCCGTTTCGGCCTGTCTGGTAAGAGCTTCATCCCCGTGCTGGTCGGTACCGGCTGCGGCGTGCCCGGTGTCATGGCTTCCCGTACCATCGAGAACGAGCGTGACCGCCGCATGACCATTATGACCACCTGCTTCATCCCCTGCGGCGCTAAGATGCCCATCATCGGCCTGATCGCAGGTGCAATGTTCGGTGGTTCCTCTCTGGTTGCTGTTTCCGCTTACTTCATCGGCATGGCTGCCATCATTTGCTCCGGTGTTATTCTGAAGAAGACCAAGCTCTTCGCTGGCGACCCCGCACCCTTCGTTATGGAGCTGCCCGCTTACCATGTGCCTGCATGGGGCAACGTTTTCCGTGCCACCTGGGAGCGCGGCTGGTCCTTCATCAAGCGCGCCGGTTCCGTCATTCTGGCAGCTACCGTTGTGCTGTGGTTCCTGCAGGGCTTCGGTTTCGAGAATGGTGCCTTCGGCATGGTCGAGGATCAGGACAACTCCGTCCTGGCCGCTATCGCTACCAAGATCGCCTGGATCTTCGCTCCTCTGGGCTTCGGCAACTGGCGTGCAACCGTTGCTTCCGTCTCTGGTCTGATCGCAAAGGAGAACGTGGTTGGTACCTTCGGTGTTCTGTATCACTTCGGCGGCGAGCTGTCTGAGAACGGTGATGAGATCTGGGCAGCAGTTGCGCAGGATTATACCGCTCTGTCCGCTTACGCCTTTATGATCTTCAACCTGCTGTGCGCTCCCTGCTTCGCTGCTATGGGCGCGATCAAGCGTGAGATGAACAACGGCAAGTGGACTGCCATCGCCATCGGTTATATGTGCGCTCTGGCTTACTGCGCGGCTCTGGTCGTGTACCAGATCGGTGGCCTGATCACCGGTGAGGTTGGCTTCAACTTCTTCACCATCGTGGCAATCGTGATTTTTGCCGCATTCCTGTACCTGATGTTCCGCCCCAATAAGTATATTGGCGACAACGAGGTCAAGATCGACGTTTCCAAGATCAAGTAAGATCATCTGTCCAGTTTGAAAGGGTGTGTTCTGTATGATGGAATTCCTGGCCACGAACTTTAATCTGCCTACCATCATTGTAGGTGCTATCGTGTTTGGCGGTGTGGGCTGGGCCACATGGCACTCCCACAAGCATGGCGGCTGTGGGGGCTGCGGCGAAGGCGGCTGCAATGGCAATTGCGGCGGCTGCAGCGGCTGCCACTGATCGGTAAAAACCGCTGGGCGCGGGTCGAACATCCAATCGGCCCGCGCCCTTTTTTAAAATGAAAAAAGTTAGCTTTGGATAACACTGGAAGCGGCTTACATTATTATAGAAGAGAGTGATACTATGGAACTGACAGCAGCCCATCTGCGGTATCTCCTGGCCATCTATGAGGTCTCCCAGACGCATCTGGATATCTGCTCCCGCAGCATTGCCGAAAAGCTGAACGTGACCAAGCCCAGTGTGGTGCGCATTATGAACCTGCTGATGGATCGGGGCATGATCGTGAAGGAACACTATGGCAAAATCTATCTGACCGATCGGGGCATCTTTGTGGCAAAGGCGGTCAGGGCTCAACTGGAAACGGTGCTGACGCATTTTCCGCCTGTGCGCATTGACATGACCGAAGAGGAACGCTATAATGCCGCTTTGGCTCTGACTTCGGCTCTGCCCGAACGGGCTTTTACCGGCGAATATGACCGCCTGTTCGGCCCGGATGAATCTGAAAAGGAGAACGCTTCGTGATCAACAAGAAACTGCTTTCCTTCGATCGGAAGGCCCTGCGCTATGTGGGGCTGAACGTGCTGTTCCAGTGGCTGGGGATGCTGTGCAATGTGGTGCTGGTGATGACGGTATCCCGCCTCATCGGCGGCGTGTTTGCTGGCAGCCTGACCGGCAATGCCCTCTGGCAGGGGATGCTGCTCTGCCTGCTGACTGTGCCGGTGCGCTATGGCCTTACCCTCTGCGCCTCCGATATGAGCGACCGGGCTTCCAAGGATGTCAAGCGCACCCTGCGCAGCAGCATCTATGCAAAGCTCACCCGGCTGGGGGCCGGTTACAGCGAGACGGTGGCCACCAGTGAAGCCGTGATGCTGGCCAGCGAGGGTGTAGAGCAGATCGACACCTACTTTGCAAAGTATCTGCCCCAGCTGTTTTACAGCCTGCTGGCCCCGGTGACCCTGTTTGTGCTGCTGGTGGGCGTGCACGCGCGCTCGGCCATCCTTCTGCTGTGCTGTGTGCCGCTCATCCCCCTGTCCATTGTGGCGGTGCAGAAGTTCGCCAAGAAGCTGCTGGCGAACTACTGGGGCGAGTACACCACCCTGGGCGACAGCTTTCTGGAGAATATCCAGGGCCTGACCACCCTGAAGATCTATCAGGCAGACGGCTGGAAGCACGAGGAGATGAATGCCCAGGCCGAGCGGTTCCGCAAGATCACGATGAAGGTGCTGACCATGCAGCTGAACAGCGTGACCCTGATGGACCTGATGGCCTATGGCGGTGCGGGTCTTGGCATCATCAGCGCGGCATCGGCCTTTGCCAAAGGCCAGCTCAGCCTGACCAGCGCCCTGACCATCCTCCTGCTGGCGGCGGATTTCTTCCTGCCCCTGCGCCTGCTGGGCAGCTACTTCCACATTGCCATGAATGGCGCGGCTTCGGCTGAGAAGATCTTCAGGCTGCTCTCTGCCCAGGAGCCTGAAGAGGGCGAAAAGACCGCCGACCCGGCCGACAGCACCCTTGCGCTGGAGCATGTCACTTTTGGCTACGAGAAGGAGCGCACCATTCTGCACGATGTGTCCCTGACCATCCCGCAGGGCAGCTTTGTCTCGCTGGTGGGAGAATCCGGCTGCGGCAAGAGCACCATAGCGGCCATCCTGTCCGGTGCCCGCACCGCGACGGAGGGAGAGGTCACGCTGGGCGGCATCCCGGTCAGCGAATGGAAGCAGGCCGACCGCATGCGCCTGCTGACATTGGTGCCCCACAATGCGGCCATCTTCAAGGGCACGGTGGAAGCCAACCTCCGGATGGCCCGGCCCGATGCAGCCGAAGCCGAGCTCTGGGCGGCCCTGGAGCAGGTGAACCTTGCAGACTTCTGCCGCAGCCAGAGCGGCCTTGCAACGGCGCTCCACGAGGGCGGCTCCAATCTGTCCGGCGGGCAGCGCCAGCGCCTTGCCATGGCCCGTGCCCTGCTGCATGATTCACCCATCTATGTGTTCGACGAGGCGACCTCCAATGTGGATGCCGAGAGCGAGAACGATATCATGAAAGCCATCCACAGCCTGGCGGGAAAGAAAACAGTGATCCTGATCTCCCACCGTCTGGCCAATGTGGTGGACAGCGACTGCATCTATGTGCTGGAGGCAGGCCGCATCGCCGAGCAGGGAACGCACCATGACCTGCTGGCCGCACAGGGGGTGTACAGCCGCCTGTACAACGCCCAGAAACAGCTGGAAGACCTTGGGGAGGTGAGCGCATGAACAACACGAAACACCGCAGTCCGTTTGCCATTGCCGCACGGCTGATCGTGCTGGTCCGGCCCATGCTGCCCATCATGCTGGCAGCCATTGTCATGGGTGTCATCGGCCATTTCTGCGCCACCTTTATCACGGTCTTCGGCGGCTTTGCCCTGCTCACGGCGGCAGGCCTGCCCAGCCCGCTGGCAGGCGTGGGCACAGCCTTTGTCTGCATCCTTGTCTTTGCCCTGCTGCGCGGCGTGCTGCGCTACGCAGAGCAGGCCTCCAACCACTATATCGCCTTCAAGCTGCTGGCCCTCATCCGGGATAAGGTGTTCGGCGCGCTCCGCCGCCTGACCCCCGCCAAGCTGGAGGGCCGTGACCGGGGCGACCTGATCTCCCTGATCACCGCCGACATCGAGCAGCTGGAGGTGTTCTATGCCCACACCATTTCGCCGGTCTGCATCGCGATCCTCTGTGTGACCGGCATGACCTGCTTTACGGCCAGTTATCATATTCTGCCCGCACTGGTGCTGCTGGCAGGCTATCTGCTGGTGGGCATTGCTCTGCCGGTGTGGTCTGCCAGACGGGGCGACAAAGCCGCCCGCGAGTACCGGCAGGCCCTGGCCGACACCAACAGCTATCTGCTGGAAAGCCTGCGCGGCCTGCGGGATATCCTGCAGTACCAGAACACCGCCGCGCGCGCCGAGGGCATCACGGCCCACAGCGAGACGCTGGGGGAGAAGCAGAAGGCCATGAAGTACCGCGAGGGCGTGACTGTGGGTGCCGCCAACACCCTCATCGTGCTGACGGCGCTGGCTGTGCTGGGGGTAAGCATCTGGCTGTATCAGAACGGCCAGCTGGGTGCGGAGGGGGTGCTGGTCTGCACCTTGTCGGCCCTGAGCTCCTTTGGCCCGGTGGTGGCGCTGGCCAACCTCGGTGCCAGCCTGACCCAGGTGTTCGCCAGTGCCGACCGTGTCCTTGACCTGCTGGACGAGGACCCCGTGACTGCCGATGTGACCGACGGCGTGGACACCGTCTTTACCGGTGCACAGGCTGAGCATGTCAGCTTTGCCTACGCCAAGGAAGAGGTGCTCCACGACCTGAGCCTGACCATCCCGGAAAAGAAGATCGTGGGCATCACGGGCCGTTCCGGCAGCGGCAAATCCACCTTTCTGCGGCTGCTCATGCGCTTCTGGGATGTGAGCAGCGGCACCATCCGGTTTGGTGAACGTGACATCCGCACCGTGAACACTGCCGCCCTGCGCGCCCAGGAAAGTCTTGTGACCCAGGAAACGGAGCTGTTTGACGATACCATAGAAAACAACATCCGGATCGCCCGGCGCGATGCCACCCGTGCCGAGGTGGAGGCTGCCTGCAGAAAGGCCGCGCTGGATGGCTTTATCAACAGCCTGCCCAAAGGATATGATACCCCTGTGGGCGAGCTGGGCGGTACACTCTCCGGCGGTGAGCGTCAGCGCATCGGTGTGGCCCGTGCCTTCCTGCACGATGCACCCTTTCTCCTGCTGGACGAGCCTACCTCCAATCTGGACAGCCTGAACGAAGGAATCATCCTCAAGGCCGTGCGGGATGAGTGCAGGGAAAAGACTGTTCTGCTGGTCTCCCATCGCAGATCCACCATGGCCGTGGCCGACCTGAGCTTCTCGGTAGAGAGCGGACGGCTGAGCTGAGAAAACCGGATATCAAGCAAAAAAGACGCGCTCTGTGATGAGCGCGTCTTTTTTGTGTGCAGGGAGAAATTTACTGCTTGCGTGCAAACACGATGCCGATGGTACCGGGGCCGGAATAGCCGCCGATGGTGGTGCCGATGTCGGTCTCGTAAACATTCTCAAAATTGCCGTACTGCCGCAGTCCGGCCTTGATGGCCTCCATGCAGCCGGGCTTTGCCTGAGTGGAAGAGATGAACACCATGCTGCGGTCGATGTCATCCCGGTTCGCCAGCTGGTCGGTGATGTACTTGCCCACGCAGATGGGCAGACTGCCCCGGTACTTCCGCACGACTTTCAGTTCACCATCGATGACGGCCAGGCTGGGCTTGATGCCCAGAATGTTGGCCCCGAAGGCCAGCACGCCGGAGCAGCGGCCGCTTTTGGCCATGTAGTCCAGCTGGTTGAGCACAAAGCTCAACTCGACCCGCTTGGCAAGGCCCTGTAAGCGCATGGAAATGTTCTTGGGCGGCAGGCCGTCAGCGGCCCACTTGGCTGCCTGCAGGACGAGATAGCCCTGCCCGGTGCAGATATTCTCGCTGTCCACAACATAGACGTTGCCGAACTCCTGCGCCGCCAGCCGGGCGTTCTGGAAGCAGGAGGAGAATTTGGAGCCGACATTGATGTGGATGACGGCATCGTAGTCTCTGGCAAAGGGGGCGAGGAAGTCGGTGTACTCCACCAGATTGGGGGCGGCGGATTTGGGCATTTTGCCGCCGTTCTGGGCATGGGCGAATACATCGGCGGGGTGGATGGTAACGCCGTCCAGATAGCTTTCCTCCCCCATGAGGATGTGCATGGGGATCAGGCTGATGTTCCACTGCCGGAGCAGCGCTTCGGACAGATCGCAGGTGCTGTCCGCAGTGATCTTGATGTTCAAAATGAGATTCCTCTTTTCCAGCCGCGCATCCGGCGGCAGCGTGATAGCTCAAAATTTACAACTATCATACCACAAATACTTCAAAATTGTTAGCTATCAAGCCGATAAAAAATGTAAATCTTTTATGAAGTGTGCAAAAGGGGCGAAAATCCATGGGCTATCTGTACAGTTGTCACAAAAATGTGCCGGAGTTTCTGGTTCTTTCCGAAAATTCGCTCGGAACTGTTTATTTTGTCGGCCAAAAATTATATAATAAGTAGTACCCAAGAATTAAGATGGATTCGGTCTGCCTTGCGGCCGTTTGTTTATTGGAGGTTTGCCTGCTTATGTTCGTTACTGATTATACCATGCATCTGCTGGATCATGTAAAAAAGATCCACTTCATCGGCTGCGGCGGCAGCGGCATGTATCCGCTGATCCAGATCCTCTCTGCCAAGGGATATGATATCTCCGGCAGCGATGTGCTGGACGGCAGCATCATCCGCTCGGAGCGGGAGATGGGCGTGAAGGTCAGCCTGGGTCATGCTGCGGACAACGTGATCGGCGTTGACCTGGTGGTCTACTCTGCCGCCATTGCCAAGGACAACGTGGAGCTGAACGCTGCCGCTTCCTATGGCATCCCCACTGTGGAGCGCAGCGTTCTGCTGGGCTATGTGAGCCGCCTGTACAAGGACAGCATCTGCGTTTCCGGCACCCACGGCAAGACCACCACGACTTCCATGATCACCACCGCGCTGGAGCTGGCAGGCCGTGATCCCTCTGCAGTCATCGGCGGCAAGCTGCCCCTCATCGGCGGCTACGGCAAGGCCGGCAAGGGCGATGATATCGTCATCGAGGCCTGCGAGTTCTCCGAGACCTTCCTCAAGCTGACCCCTTATATGTCCGTGGTGCTGAACATCGATAACGACCATCTGGACTATTACGGCAGCATGGGCGAGCTGAAGTTTGCCTTCAAGCGCTTTGCCCTGATGACTCAGTTCATGATCTTTGCCAACGCTGACGATAAGAACACCATGGACGTGATGTACACGTTGGACCGCCGGGTGCGCACCTTTGCCATCGACAACCACGCCGACTACCGCGCTGTCAACGTCAACGAGTATAAGCCCGGCTTCTTCGAGTTCGACCTGAAGGAGTGGAATACGACCGACACCACCCGCATCCGTCTGTCCGTGCCCGGTCGCCACAATATTTATAATGCACTGGCCATGTGCGCCGTGTGCCGCTTTGTGGGCCTGAGCGCAGAGCAGTGCGCCGAGGCTGCCCTGAACTTCAAGGGCGCAGGCCGCCGCTTTGAGGTGTACGGCGAGTGCAACGGTGCGCTGGTCATCGATGACTACGCCCACCACCCCACCGAGCTGCGCGCCACCCTGAACACCGCCAAGGAGATGGGCTACAAGCGCCTGATCGCCGTCCACCAGCCGTTTACATACAGCCGCACCAAGATGCTGTTCAACGACTTTGTGGATGTGTTCAAGATCCCCGATATCACGGTGATCACCCCCATCATGGGCAGCCGCGAGCCCAACGACCCCACCATTACCAGCGCAAAGCTGGCGGCGCAGATCCCCAACTCTGTGCTGGTGGACAGCCTGGAGGCTGCCGCTGACTGGGTCAAGCAGAATGCCCGGGAGGGCGATCTGGTCATCACTCTGGGCTGCGGCGATATCTATAAGGCCAGCAAGATGATGGTGAAAAAAGACTGATCGTTTGGAATAGCTGAAAGCCGCCGGGTCAAAAACGCCCGGCGGCTTTTGGCTGCCGGACGTTTCACAGACCGAACCGGTCTGCAATACCACCCTGCGAAAGCGCCCTGCCGGGAGACCGGCGGGGCGTTTTTGCGCTATGGGATGGGCGTGATGAAAAATATCTCAAAAATTTTACACAAATCAGACCCGGAAGGGTGGCGGCGGGGGTGGGATTCTGCTATACTGATTCTGGTACGAAAAGGAGGAGAGAGGATATGCCATCTACGTATGCACACCGCCGCTTTGGTGCGGATGTTCTGGTGCAGCTGCCCAGGGAGCTGCGGGAAAAGATCACCCCATACCGGCCGCTGTATGATATGGGCCTGCACGGGCCTGACCTGATGTTCTACTACCGGGCATTGCAGTCCAACCCCGTGAACCGGCTGGGCAACGCCATGCACGAGCAGCCGGGCCGGGTGTTCTTTACCCGGGCCCGGGGCGTGGTGAACACGGCCCGCAACAAGAATGCTGCGTTGGCCTATGCGCTGGGGTTCGTCTGCCACTTTGCACTGGACAGCACCTGCCACCCCTATGTGGAGCGCTACACCCGGGAAAGCGGTGTGAGCCACTGCGAGATCGAGACGGAGTTTGACAACCAGCTGATGCGGGAGGACGGGCTTGACCCGATGCACTTTTTCACGGCGGGGCATATCCGCCCCAACCGGGAGTTTGCAAAGATCATTGCGCCGTTCTACGAAAATGTCACGGCAGACGAGACCTACGGAGCCATGCGGGGCATGGTGCAGGTGCACCATCTGCTGCAGGCTACCAGCCCGGTCAAGCGCTGGGTGGTGTTGACGGCCCTGAAAGCGGCAGGTACCTATGATGTCATGCACGGGCTGGTGGCGAACCTCCAGCCCAATCCCCGGTGCGAGGCCAGCGACAAAGAGCTGGAAGCGCTGTATCAGCAGGCTCTTCCGCTGGCAGTGCGGCTCATCACGGAATATGTGGAAGGGCTCTCCAACGGCGCACCGCTGGACAAGGCCTATGACCACACCTTCGGAGAATTTTGAAAGGAATGCAAATGAACGAAGCAAAGCAAAAATTTCGCCTGACCGGCCTGGAACGGGCGTGGATCTTATACGATGTGGGCAACTCGGCGTTTGTGCTGCTGGTGGCAACGCTGATCCCCATCTTCTTCAACGCACTGGCTGAGGGGGGCGGCCTGAGCTCGGTGGAGTATCTGGCCTATTGGGGCTATGCAGCCTCGGCGGTCACGGTCATCACGGCGGTGCTCAGCCCGATCCTTGGCACACTGGCGGATACCCGCAACTACAAAAAGCCCATCTTCACCTTCTGCGTGGCAGTGGGCGTGATCGGCTGCTGCGCCATGGGGATGGCAAGCACCTGGCTGCCGTTCCTGCTCATCTTCATCTTTGCCAAGGTGGGCTTTTCGGGCAGTCTGGTGTTCTATGACTCCATGCTCAGCGATGTGACTGTGCCGGACCGGATGGATGAGGTTTCCTCCAAAGGCTATGCCTGGGGCTACATTGGCAGCTGTGTGCCCTTTGTGGTCTGTCTGGCGCTGGTGCTGGGGGCCGGGAGCATCGGTATCTCCCAGATGACGGCGCTGAACCTTGCCCTCTTTATCACCGCCGTCTGGTGGCTGGTGACCACCCTGCCCCTGCTGCGCCAGTATAAGCAGGTGCACTTTGTGGAGGTGCAGGAACATGCCATCCAGCAGAGCTTTGCCCGCATCGGCCACACCCTCCGCCACCTGAAAGAGGACAGGCAGGTGTTCTGGTTCCTGCTGGCCTTTTTCTGCTACATCGATGGTGTGTACACCATCATCGATATGGCCACGGCCTACGGCACGGCCCTGGGGCTGGACACCACCGGCCTGCTGCTGGCGCTGTTGGTCACTCAGATCGTGGCCTTCCCCTCGGCACTGGTGTTCGGGCGGCTGAGCGGGCAATACCCCTCAGGCACCCTCATCCCGGTCTGCATCGCAGCCTACGCGGGCATTGCGCTGTTTGCCTTTTTCCTGAAGCACCAGTGGCAGTTCTGGGTGCTGGCCGTTGTGGTGGGCATGTTCCAGGGCGGCATCCAGGCGCTGAGCCGGAGCCATTTTGCCAAGATCATCCCGCCGGAAAAATCGGGCGAGTACTTCGGCCTGTTCGATATCTGCGGCAAGGGCGCATCCTTTCTGGGCACCATGATCGTCAGTGTGGGCAGCCAGCTGACCGGCAGCGCCAACGTGGGTGTGGGCTCCATTGCCATCCTGTTTGTCATCGGCTTTGTGCTGTTCAGCATTTCCACCCGGACAGAAGAGACAAAGCAGGTCTGACCATTTTATGAAAAAACGAAGCCCGGAGCGTCCGCAGACGTTCCGGGCTTCGTTTTTGTTCAGAGGGGGCGCTGCACAAAATGCTGTCGGGCGGGGGCAGCGCAGGCAAAATTATCATGCAAAAAATACATCCTTGAAAAAAGTGGAATTAACCTATTGACAAACTAGGTAGAACGGGATATAATGCAAACATCCAATCCATCAGTCTTGTAGGGAAATGGAACAGAGGTTCCCCGGCGGGTGGTACATAGAGGAATGGAAAAGTTTTACCGGAAGGAGGGCACAAAGATGAAGCTGATCTGGAAAGAACTGCTGCATGCGAATTATCGCTGTGGGCGAATGCGTACCCACCGGGCACAGGCATCGGATGTGTACTGCATGTTGCCCTCGGCTGCGCGAATGTGCACCCGAATGTGACAGCAGCAGCTCCGGTAGACCACACTGCCCGGTGCGCCTTTGAAAACGCATCGGGATTTTTTGTACACAATAATAATACTTTTAGTATATTAAGAGAGGTAAATAACAATGCCTGAATATAAATTTGAGACTCTGCAG
>OHFV01001126.1_pt1 | contig 12615 bp, 6 predicted proteins | sample 1567611 | NCBI WGS metagenome assembly OHFV01 (sample SAMEA3879532, study PRJEB24766) | human gut metagenome | biome: human-associated habitat; feature: feces | place: USA | collected 1985/1987
CGGTGTGCCGCAGGCCACGATGCGTCCGCCGCTCTCACCGCCGCCGGGGCCAAGGTCCACGAGATAGTCGGCGTTGCGGATCACATCCAGATCGTGCTCAATGACCACCACAGTGGCCCCGCTGTCGATGAGACGCTGGAACACGCCCAGCAGAGTGCGCACATCCAGCGGGTGCAGGCCGATGGTGGGTTCGTCGAATACAAACACGGTGTCGGCCTGCCCTTTGCCCATCTCGCTGGCGAGCTTGAGCCGCTGGGCCTCCCCGCCCGAAAGGCTGGGGGTGGCCTCGCCCAGAGTCAGGTAGCCCAGCCCCAGGCTGGAAAGGGTCTGCAGCCGGCTGGCCACCAGCTTGAGGTCGGCACAGGCGGCAAGGGCCTCGTCCACGCTCATCTCCATCAGGCGGGGCAGGCTCTCGGCCTGGGTGCCGTCCTTCCGGGTGCGGTAGAGGGCAGCGGCATCCTTCTGGTAGCGGGAGCCGCCGCAGTCCGGGCAGGTGATCTCCACATCCGGCAGGAACTGGATGTCCAGGCTGATGGTGCCGGTGCCGTCGCAGCCGGGACAGCGCAGGCGGCCTGTGTTGTAGGAAAAATCGCCCGCCTTGTAGCCCTTCTCCCTGGCAAGGGGAGAGCGGGCGTAGATCTTGCGCAGCTCATCGTGGACATTGGCATAGGTGGCCACCGTGGACCGCACGTTGATGCCGATGGGTGTTGCGTCGATGAGCTTGACCTGTGCAATGCCCGGTGCAGTGATGCTTTCCACATGGGCGGGCAGAGCTTCGCCCTTGGCGGCGGCCTCCAGCGCGGGGATCAGGCTTTCCAGCACCAGCGTGGTCTTGCCGGAACCGGACACGCCGGTCACCGCGATGAGCCGCCCCTTGGGCAGCCGGACTTCCAATGGCTTGACGGTGTGGATGGCCCGGGTGCGCAGAGTGATGGTGCCCAGCGCAAAGAGCTCCGCCTCCGGGGTGCGGGTGCGGGCTGAGAGGGTGTGCAGGTCGGCAAGGAAGGGCCCGATGCGGGAGGCTGGGCTTTGGGCCACCTGCTCCACAGTGCCCTGCGTCAGGATGGTGCCGCCGTTTTCACCGGCACCGGGGCCCATCTCAATGAGCCAGTCGGCATCCCGCAGGATCTCAGTGTCGTGATCCACCAGCACGATGGAGTTGCCGTCCGCGATCAGGTCGTGCATCACGCCCCGCAGGCCCTCGATGTTGGAGGGGTGCAGGCCGATGGAGGGCTCGTCCAGCACATAGAGCACGCCGGTGGTGCGGTTGCGCACCGAGCGGGCCAGCTGCACCCGCTGGCGCTCCCCTGTGGAAAGGGTGGCGGCCTCCCGGTCAAGGGAGAGGTAGCCCAGCCCCAGATCCAGCAGGCGGGCGGCGGTGGCCTGAAAGGACTCGCAGATGCTCTCAGCCATGGGACGCATCTCCACGGGCAGGGAGGCAGGCACCCCCTCCACCCACTGTACCAGCGTGTCCAGCGTCATGCGGCAGGCATCGGCCAGCCCGATGCCCCGCAGCCGGGGAGCCCGGGCCGCGGCGTTCAGGCGGGAGCCGCCGCAGGCGGGGCAGGGGCCCTGCTTCAGAAATCGCTCCACCCGCTTCATGCCCTTTTCATCCGTCACCTTGGCCAGGGCGTTCTCTACGGTATAAACGGCGTTGAAGTAGGTGAAATCCATTTCGCCGGCCGCGCCGGTCTTGCTGTTCTGGTAGAGCAGGTGCACCTTTTTGGCGGGGCCGTGGAACACCATGTCACGCTCTTCCGGGGTCAGCTCCCGGAAGGGGACGTTGGTGCGCACGCCCATTTTTTCGGCGATCTCCTTCATCAGTGACCACATCAGGGTCTGCCAGGGCAGTACTGCGCCCTCGTTGATGGAAAGGCTCTCGTCCGGCACCAGAGTGGATTCGTCCACCACCCGCACGATGCCGGTGCCCTCGCAGTCTGGGCAGGCTCCGGTGCTGTTAAAGGCGAACTGCTCCGCGCCCAGCACCGGCACCTGCGCGCCGCACCGGGGACAGTAGAGCGGGATCTCGGCCGCAATGTTCAGGCTGGGCGGCACCATGCAGCCGCAGGCGGGGCAGGGGTAGTGGGAGAGCCGGGAGAACATCAGGCGCAGGCTGTTCAAAAGTTCGGTCATGGTACCAAAGGTGGAACGCATCCCGGGCACGCCGGGCCGCTGGTGGAGAGCCAGTGCGGCGGGAACATAGCGGATCTCGTCCACCTGCGCCTTTTCGGCCTGGGTCATCCGGCGGCGGGTGTAGGTGGAAAGGGCCTCCAGATAGCGGCGGGAGCCCTCGGCGTAGAGGACACCCAGCGCCAGCGAGGACTTGCCGGAGCCGGACACGCCCGCAATGCCGACGATCTTGTGGAGCGGCACATCTACGTCGATGTTCTTCAGGTTGTGCACCCGCGCGCCCCGCACCCGGATGGCGGCGGGGAGAGCGGAACTGGATTCGTGGTTCATCGTGTCTCCTTTCTCTGAATGGGGTCACAAAAGGCTCCCCCACAGGGGAGCCGGAAAGATCATAAACCGAGAGGATCAAACCGCTGGTGTTCGAGCTGGTCGATCACCGCCTGCGCTGCCGGTGCAATGGGGGCGGGCACTGCGGCGGGGCGGCTGAGGTAGTAGCCCTGCAGCAGGTCCACGCCCAGACCGATGACGGTGCGCAGCTGGGCCTCGGTCTCAATGCCCTCGGCGATGAGCTGCATACTGCGGGCGTGGGCGTAAGCCACAATGTTGGAGACGATCTGCTGCTTATCACGGTCGGTGTCGATCCCGCGCACAATGGAAATGTCGATCTTGATATACCGGGGCGAGAGCTCCAGCAGGTTCAATTCGTTGCTGTAGCCGCTGCCGTAGTCATCCAGCGCAAAGGAGCCGGAGAAGCCCGGAACGTTCCGCTTCCGCTCCAGACATGCGCGGTCCAGATCCTCCTGTTCGGTGATCTCCACCACCAGCCGCTTGAGCAGCTCGGGGTAGCGCTGAGCATATTCCTCCACATCCTCAACCGTCAGGCTGACATTGGCGATGGAGTTGATGAAGAGCAGGGCATCGCTCTGGAACAGGCCCTGTGCCTGCATGCGCTGGAAGATCGCGCTGGAATGGAACACAGTGATCCGTTCGATCTCATACAGGCGGCCTGTCTCATGGGCCAGCTGCATGACCTGAGCGGGGGAGTGCAGGGTGGGCAGATCGACCCGCATGAGGGCCTCGTAGGCTGCAATCCGGCCGCTGCGGGCAGAGCAGATGGGCTGGAAGTGGTAGGTCACCAGCTCTTCCTGCAGCAGGCGCTCAAAGTCCTGCTGGGTCTGGGCGGCGTATGCCTCCTGATGGTAGCTGCCGATATCAAAATCACACATGCGGCCCTTGTGGGAATGCTTGACCTGATACATGGCAAAGTCGGCATATTTTTTCAGGGTGAGCAGGTCGTGGCCGTCCGTGGGGTACCAGGCAATGCCGCCCGAGATGCTGATGTGCAGCTGCTTGCCGTTGGGCAGGATGGACACGCTGCGCTGCAGGGCGGCACTCAGCAGCTCCAGCTGGGCGCGGAGCTGTGCCTGATCCTGGTAGCCATAGAAGAAGATCAGGAATTCATCGCCCGAAAGGCGGGAGCAGATGGTGTTGGCGGGCGTGTTGGCCGCAAAGCACTGGCCGGTCTGGCGGATGTATTGATCGCCCCAGTCGTGGCCGTAGGTGTCGTTGATCTGCTTGAGGTTGTCCAGATCCATCATCAGCAGGGCGGCACAGCCCAGCTTTTCGGGCTGCTGGAACAGCGCTTCACAGGCGCGGTCAAAGGCACGGCGGCGGTACAGGCCGGTCAGGGTATCGTAATCGCGCTCGTGCTCAATGCGCTGCTGCTCCAGCACCGTGGTGGTCATATCCTCAGCCAGACCCACCTCGGAGGCGCTTTCGCCCAGGATATGGGTGACACGCAGGGTGATGTAGTGGGTGCTGCCGTCGGGCTGGGGGATGGCAAAGACCTTGTTGTTGGCCGGGGACAGGCGGTAGAACCACCGCTGCTCCAGTGTGCCCATCAGGGCGCGGAAAGCCTTTGGCGTGAGCGGATCTGGCTGCTCCTGTGCAAGGCCCAGCATGGAGAAGAAGTTGTCGGTCACATAAACGCTGTCATCGCGCAGCTCATAGCCGCCCAGCTCCGCACTGGCCAATTTCATAATGCGCAAAAAGCGGGTGGAGGAGTCCAGCACGTCCTTGCTCAGCTGGGTAAAGGCAGAGGAAAACTGATCCAGCTCGGTAATGCCGGTGGCGGACAGATGCGGGATGGCGGAGGAATCCGCTTCGGCAGCGGCTACCTCAGCCGAGAGCTTGGCAACGGGCCGGGCCAGCCGCCTGCTGATCAGCCAGCTGCAAACAAAGCCAACGGCCAGCGTGATCAGAATGATGAAGGAGAGCAGCTGCTGCAGCCGCTGGGCGAAAGCAAAGAGCTGCACCGCGGGAACAGAGCCCACGAGAAGCCAGTGCTTGCCCGAGAAAGGGGCGTTCCGGCTGTAGAGGTTCAAGGGGGAGACCGAAGCAATGTAGAGGGCATTGCTGAAGAGGTAGCGGTGGGTATGGGCACTGTGGAGGCGTAGCGTAAGGCTTTCGTCCGCAGAACCCGGCTGCCCGTCGCAGTGGGAACGGAGCACCGGACGCAGCTGCAGTTCAGAGGCAGAGAGCTCCTCCGTACCGGTCACGGCAAGGAAATAGGTGCCGTTGTTTTGCAGCTCAGAGCAGGGCAGATTCTCCCACAGGTAGTCGGCCAGCAGCTCTACGCCGATTACGCCGTAAACGGTGCCGTCCGGCAGGATCAGGGGCTGGCTGTAGGCAATGGCCTCGTGGGTGTCCCCGGGCACCAGATAGGATCGTGAGGTCCAGTGGCCATAATCGGAGGCGGCAAGGCTGGCTCCGTCTTTATAGGCGGCCTGGAAAGGGGGATAAAGGAAGCCACGGTTTCCCAGTGCCCGGTAGCGGATGGTGGGGGACCAGCTGTTGTCCGTGGCAATGGAGAGGGACTGCACCAGCTGGGCCGGTGCCCGCACGAAGGTCAGGTCGGCGTTGCGCTGGGAGGGAGCGGCATCCGGGTCAAGATCCCGCAGGTAGATGGCGGGCAGCCGGCTGTCCTGCTTCCGCTTGTCCAGATCATGGGTGTTCAGGATAAGAAATACGCCGGTCACCGACTTGATGCGCAGGGTGCTGATGAGCTCCGGCGCGGCGGCTTCCAGCAGGGGATAGGCCGCGTCGCTGCTGCTGTCCAGCGTGCTCAGGCTGATCTCTCCCTCGTCCAGAAGCTGCTGGGTCAGGCCATTGATGGTATCGGAAAGGCTGGTCAGCTCCTGCGCATCATGGAAGATGGACTGAAGATACCGGCTGCGGTTGTCCACCTGCATGGCAAGGATATCCTCGGCGTTCTGGTTCAGCTGGGGGCCAAGCCGGGTGGCGTGGGCGGCAAAGGTCAGCAGCAGGATCTCCACCGCCAGCACAGCCAGCAGGGAGAAAAGGATGGTGCCGAAGATAGAATGGCCCGTCTGAGGGGCCTTCTGTCTGTGCGGCTTGCGGTTCTGCATCTGAGGGTCTCTCCTTTTGTGGTTGTTCCAAGGGCATCTCAGCCCGCAAAGGCGCTGAGAGCGGCCAGAGTCTGGTCGTACCAGGCATCAAAATAGGCATCGGTCAGGAACTCGGCTTCGGCTTCCTCGGGGGTCTGCCCGGCAGCCAGCCGCTCCAGCACCGTGGCACGGTCGGCAGTGACACGGTCCTCCAGGGCGTACTGCAGGGTATTGCGGGCGCGCAGGGCATCCGGAAAGGCATGGGTGGTGTAGAGCTTGCCGCGATCGACGGTATCAATGGACAGGCTCAGCACCTTGTGGATGCGCTCAGAGACCGTCAGGCCGCTGTTCTCAAGGGCGGACATGCTGTTGGCGGCATAGGTCACGGGCATATAGCCGGACTGCACCGAGAACTGCAGGTTGTTTTCCGGCTGGGTGAACCATTTCAGGAAGGCAACGCAGGCGCTGATCTCGTCCTCGGTGCCCGGGATGACTACCATGCCGGCCCCCTGCTGGACGGCCACCGGCGCACAGCCTGCAAAGCTGGGGCAGGGCAGCGCGGCCATCTGGATGCCGTGGCTCTCGGTGTCGCTGGTCAGCACCTGGGTGGGGAAGAAGGAAGCGCTGGAGGAGGAACCGACATAGGCCAGCAGGCTGCCGATCTTGATATCGTCGCTGCGGAACTTGCCGCTGGCACTGCACCAGCCCTTGATGTAGGGGACATAGTAGTTATCCCACAGCTTGCGGAGGGTCGGCTTGTCAAAGTGCAGGGTCATCACGCCGTTCTCGGCATCAAAGATGGTCGTACCCAGTTCCTGTGCGCCGCAGAGCAGGTAATTGGTCAGCGCGTCGCGGCCATACAGGGCCTTGCCGTCGTTGGGCGCAGCCGTCTGGGCATCGGTCCAGTCGTAGTATTTGTGTGCGGCCTCGTTCAGCCCCTCCACGGTGGAAAGATCCGCATAGGTCACGCCTGTGGCCTCGGCAAAGGGGGCAAAGTCGGTGACGTTCAGGTAGAGCAGCTCAGTGGATTTTGCTATGGGAAAGACCTTGAGCTCCCCGTTGTTCATCAGGTCACCCTCTTCGAGAAACCCGGCGATATAGGCAGACTTCTCTTTTTCGGTCAGGTAGGGGCTCAGGTCAACGGCAAGGCCCATCTGATCCAGCGTAAAGGCGGTGTCCGCGTAAGAGGAGACGATGTTGGGCAGTTTTTCGGCACCCACCTTGCCCTCGGCGGCGGCCAGCACGCTGGTCTCCAGGTCGTTCACGCTGCCCTGACTGGAGCTTTCGACTCGGATGTTCTTCTCTTTGCCCACGGTGGAGTTGAACTGCTCCACCAGCTGGTTGAAGCATTCCAGCTGATCGCCGTTGTAATAGGTCCAGATCGTGATGGTGGTGGGCAGCTTGCTTCGGCCGCAGGCAGTGCCGCCCAGCGCCACGGCGGCGCACAGCAGCAGACTGACGGCAGAACGAAGGATTCGTTTCATTACCTTATCTCTCCCATTCCGACAAAAACGGCTCACGGAAAAGCGGCGCGTCCTGTCGTTTCTGAAATGATACCAGACGAAAATATTGTAACACTTTTTCGGGGCGGGGGCTACTGATTTTTGAAAAAACACCCGAAAGCAGACGAAAAAAGAAAGAATCTCTGGCCTGCGCTTCCATTTCTCGTAAAGTCCGGATATAATACAAGCATAAAATACAACAAAAAGAATGGGAGAGCTTATGGCACAGAAGAAGGACGAGGGCCTGAACGGCAACGAAAAGATCGAACAGGCAGTCTGCCAGTTACAGCAGGAGCCTACACAGGAGCAGCTGGCGCATACCCTGACCGTGATCCGGCGGAGGATGCGGGAAAACGGACAGGTCGTGGTGGCGGTGGAGCCGAACCCGGCCAGTGAGCAGATGCAGCTACGGGCCCTCCGCACGGCCGATGGGGCCAGCTGGTGGTATGCCTTTACCAGCTTTGAAGAGGAGATGAAGGGCGCGGAAGCGGTGCAGTCCACCTTTCTGGTGGAGTTTGAAAAGCTGTTGGATGCCGCACTGCAGGTGCCGGAGATCCAGGGCATCATCCTGAACCCCTGGAACCGCACCATCCAGCTGGACAAGACCCTGCTCCGGATCATCAAGGGATAAGCACGAAAGGGCCCGTCTGCCGCATTTTGGTGCGCGCAGACGGGCCCTTTTTATATGGTAAAGGAAGAAGGAGAATGGCAGATCAGGCTGCGTCGGTGCGGTTCTTCTTGAGCAGGCTCAGGATCACGGCACCCACCACGCTGCCAGCGGCCAGAGCCACGCAATAGAGCAGGGTATGATCGACCACGGGGAATACGAAGATGCCGCCGTGGGGAGCGCGCAGGGCGCAGCCGAAGGTCATGGAGAGGGCACCGGCCAGCGCGGCACCGGCCACACAGCTGGGCAGGACGCGCAGCGGGTCGGCGGCGGCGTAGGGGATGGCACCCTCGGTGACGAAGCACAGGCCCATGACGTAGTTCACAATGCCGTTGCGGCGCTCGTCAGGGGTCCACTTCTTGGGGCAGAAGGTGGTGGAGAGGGCGATCGCGATGGGAGGAACCATGCCGCCCACCATGACAGCAGCCATGACCTCGTAGTTGCCGGAGGCCAGTGCGGCAGTGCCAAAGACGTAGGCTGCCTTGTTGAAGGGGCCGCCCATGTCAATGCTCATCATACCGGCAACGATGGCACCCAGCAGGACTTTGGAGGTGCCGCCCATGGCGTTGAGGCAGTTGGTCATGGCGGTGTTGATCATGCCCATGACCGGGTTGATGCCGCACATCACGGCACCGATGATGAGGATGCCGCCCAGCGGGTAGATCAGCATGGGACGGATGCCGTTCAGGCTGGCGGGGAGCTTTTCGGTGATCTTCTTCAGGAACTCGACCACATAACCGGCCACGAAACCGGCCAGCAGAGCGGCCAGAAAGCCGCCGGAAATGCCGGTGGTCTCACCGTTGGCAAGGCCTGCAAAGTTGGTGCCGTTCATGGCCAGCACGCCGCCCGCAAAGCCAACGGCCAGACCGGGACGGTCGGCGATGGACATGGCGATGAAGCCTGCCAGAATGGGGAGCATGTAGCCAAAGGCGGCGCTGCCCACCGTCTTGAAGAAGGCGGCGATGGGGGTGTTCATGCCGAAGTTGGAGGGGTCGATGGTGTAATCGTCCAGCAGGAAGGCCAGCGCGATCATAATGCCGCCGCCCACCACAAAGGGCAGCATGTGGGACACGCCGTTCATCAGGTCCTTGTACACCTTGCGGCCAAAGCTGTCGCCGGAGGTCTCCTCCTCGGCAGCGGCGGCACCGCCCTTGGCGTGATACACGGGAACTTCGCCGTGGGCCACCTTTTTCAGCAGCTCCTCGGGCTTGTGGATGCCGTCATCCACCCGGGCAAACAGCACGGGCTTACCGTCAAAGCGGGCGGTCTCCACATTCTTGTCTGCAGCCACGATGATGCCGTCACAGGCTGCGATCTCGGCGCGGGTCAGCACGTTCTTGGCACCATCGGAGCCGTTGGTCTCCACCTTGGTGGGCAGGTCCAGCTTGTCACCGGCCTTGGCCAGCGCCTCGGCGGCCATGTAGGTGTGGGCAATGCCGTTGGGGCAGGCGGTCACGGCCAGAATGCGGTAGCCGCTCTGGGGGATGGCCTGCTGGGTGAAGCTCTCCTCACCGAACTGGGCCTCCTCCTGTGCGTCGATGAGGGCAAGGAATTCGGCGGGGGTCTTGGCGGCCTTCAGTTTTTCCACAAAGTCCTCATTCATCAGCATCTGCATCATGCGGGCCAGCATATCCACATGCAGGCTGCCGTTTTCGGGGGCTGCAATGGCAAAGAGCAGGTCGGTCTTGCCGTCATCCTCGGCGTTGTACTGCACCGGGGTGCTCAGACGCAGGGCGGCCAGGCTGGGCCGGGTGACCACATTCGTCTTGGCGTGGGGAACGGTGATGCCGTTGTCCACATAAGTGGAGGCCTCATCCTCCCGGGCGTAGAGAGCCTTCTTGTAGGCTTCTGTGTCGGTGATGTTGCCGTGGGTGGCCTGCAGCTCTACCAGCCGGGAGAGGATCTCGTCCCGGTTGGAGGCCGCAGAATCCAGCTCGATGGACTTTGCGGTGAATAATTCCGTAATGCGCATAAGGGTTCTCCTTTCTCTCTATCTGCAGCCCTCTCAGTCAAAGCCTGATGGCTTTGCCAGCTCCCCCAAAGGGGGAGCCAACGCATCTCCAAAGTCAGCAGAAGTTGAATCTGGGAGAGCAATTGCCTCTCCCTTTGGGAGAGGTGGCATTGCGTCAGCAATGACGGAGAGGGTGAGCTGCCTTAAATTTGACCAAACAATTCTTCGATCTTTTCTTTCGTTGCCAGCCCAAGGCTGAACGCGGTGGCACTGCCGCAGGCGGTGCCCAGCCGGAGGGCCTGCTCATAGCTGCAGCTTTGCAGATAGCCTGCCACAAAACCGGCCACCATGCTGTCGCCTGCGCCTACGCTGTTCACGACCTTGCCCTTGGGGCAGCCGATGCGGTGCACCTCGCCGTGCTCATCCACCAGCAGAGCGCCGTTCCCGGCCATGCTCACCAGCACGTTCCGGGCACCCTTTTCCTGCAGGGCGCGGGCAGCGGCGGTGATCTCTTCGTCCGTTTTCAGCTCCCGGCCCACGATCTCGCCCAGCTCGTGATCGTTGGGCTTGATCAGGAAGGGATGATAGGGGAGGACGTTGACCAGCAGATCCTGGGTAGCATCCACCACGGCCCGCACGCCGTGGCCCTCCAGCCCTGCCAGCAGCCGCTCGTAGGTGCTCTGGGAAAGGCTCTTGGGGATGCTGCCCGCCAGAATGAGGATGTCGTCAGGCTGCAGGGTGTCCAGCTGGGCTTCCAGCTGCTGCATGGCGCTTTCCGGGATGCTGGGGCCTGCGCCGTTCAGCTCAGTCTCGGTGCATGCCTTGATCTTGACGTTGATGCGGGTCATGCCCTCGGCCAGATGGATGAAATCGGTCCGGAGCCCCTGCGCGGCCAGACCACGCTCCAGCCAGGCACCGGTCTCACCGGCCACAAAGCCCAGAGCCACGCTCTCACAGCCCAGCTCCCGGAGCACGCCGGAAACATTGATGCCCTTGCCGCCCAGCACGCAGTCCTCCCCGGCGGCGCGGTTCACCTCGCCCACCTCAAGGGGCCTGTCGAGACGGACGACATAATCGATGGCAGGATTGAATGTAACAGTGTAGATCATACCTCGGTCTCCTTTATCAGAGTGTATTGCTGGTATTTGGGGTTGGGGCACCGGTTCGTCAGGATGGCACCGCTGTGCAGATCACAGATGACGGCGGGGTAGACCTGAGCGAATTTGGTGTCGTCCACCAGGAACCACGCCTCCCGCGCCCGGTGGAGAGCCGCAGCCTTGACGGCTGCTTCCTCGGGGTCTGGGGTGGTAAAGCCGGAACCCAGCGCCACGCCGTTGGCCCCCATGAAGGCTTTGGTGAAATTGTACTGCTGGATGGCAGTCAGTGCAGCCGCCCCGATGATGGCCTCGGTCTGGGGCCGCAGCAGCCCGCCGGGCAGGAACACCCGGCAGCCTTTCTGTGCCAGCAGGCGGGCGTGGGCCACGCCGTTGGTCACATAGCTGGCGTTCAGGGCCGGGCCGCTCAGCGCCCGTGCCAGAGCCAGCGTGCTGGAGCCTGCATCCAGATAGATGAAATCTTCCGGCAGGATCAGTTCTGCCGCCGCCTGGGCGATGCTCTGTTTCTGGCTGACGGCCAGCTCTTCCTTGGCGGCCATGGTGGGCTCGTCGGTGCGGAAGGGGCTGTCCGGCAGGGTGGCCCCGCCGTGCACCTTGTTCAGTTTGCCCTGCTTGTCCAGCTCGTTCAGGTCGCGCCGGATGGTGGATTCGCTTGCGTTCAACGCCTCGCACAGCTCCTGTACGGTGGCGGTGCGCTGCCGCGCCATCAGATCCAAAATCAGGCTGAATCGTTCTTCTGCCAACATCGGGAACATTCCCCCTTGTTCGATTTATATGATTGATTTTGATTGACGTTGGCGGGTTCTGACCGCCTTGTACCCTTATTATAGCAAAATTTCAGTCAAAATCAATCAGATTCCGCCAAGTTTGAGCGACAAAATATTGCTCTGTTTTTTGGGCAGGATGCATAAAGAGTGGGATACAACAAAAAAGCCGACACTCCACAATGGAATGTCGGCTGAATCTCTCACCGCTTCGGTCTGGCTGTGCCAGCGCCTTGCGGAGCTTCCCGAATAGGAAGGCCAGGGATCACGGTTACTTATTCTGGATGTACTCGTCCATGGCCTTGGCGGCTGCCTTACCGGCACCCATGGCCTTGATGACGGTGGCGGCACCGGTCACGGCATCGCCGCCGGCGTACACGCCCTCACGGCTGGTCTTGCCCTCGTCGCCCTCGGTGACGATGCAGCCGTGCTTGTTGGTCTCCAGGCCGGGAGTGGTGGAGCGGATCAGGGGGTTGGGGCTGGTGCCCAGGCTCATGATCACGGTATCCACATCCAGCTCAAACTCGCTGCCCTTCTTTTCAATGGGACGGCGGCGGCCGGAAGCATCGGGCTCGCCCAGCTCCATCTCAATGCAGGTGATGGACTTGACGAAGCCCTCGTCGTTGGCGTGGATCTCCACGGGGTTGCACAGGGTTTTGAAGATGATGCCCTCTTCCTCGGCGTGCTCGACCTCCTCCTTACGGGCAGGCAGCTCGGCCATGCCGCGGCGGTAGACGATGTACACCTTGTCGGTACCCATACGCTTTGCGCAGCGGGCGGCATCCATCGCGACGTTGCCGCCACCGATGACGACGATGTCCTTGTTGCGGAAGTCCGGCATGTGATCGTCGCCGATCTCGCGCAGCATCTCGACCGCGGAGATGACGCCCTCAGCGTCCTCGCCCTCGATGCCGGTCTTTTTATCCGTGTGCGCGCCTAGCGCGATGTAAAGCGCGTCGTTCTGCTGGCGCAGCTCGTCGAACGTCGCATCGTCGCCGACATTGACGTTGACATGCACATCGATGCCAAGCGCCAGCATCGACGCGATCTCCGCGTCGAGCACTTCGCGCGGCAGGCGG
>OHFV01001127.1_pt1 | contig 12609 bp, 9 predicted proteins | sample 1567611 | NCBI WGS metagenome assembly OHFV01 (sample SAMEA3879532, study PRJEB24766) | human gut metagenome | biome: human-associated habitat; feature: feces | place: USA | collected 1985/1987
GTGTTGCCATAATCATTCTCCTTTTTGTTTGTAAAATAAACCTCTCAGGCGCTTCACGCCAGCATACGAGTTGCGGCTCCCAGCCTCCACTTCGTGCAAAGTATTGCACTCGTGTCCTGCTGGCCGCTGCCCCAACAACTCCTCCCTTCATCCGCCACTGGCGGCGGTCGTCGTTGTTGCCTGATAGGGGAGCCAAGTTTATGCTTCGCATTGCCGGAGAGGTTCTGTTCTGATTTATCGCTTTCCGGAGAACACGCTCTGCGGTGCGATGTACGAGCCATTGCGGCGGATCTCGAAGTGGCAGTGGTTGCCGGAAGAGCGGCCCGTGCTGCCCACATAGCCGATGAGCTGGCCCTGCCGCACGGTCTGGCCCGCACTGACCGCCAGAGACAGGCAGTGGGCATAGACCGTGGTATAGCCGCCGGAGTGGCTGATGATCACAGAATAACCATAGCCCGTACCGGCACCGGCCTTGTTATAACCCGCCTTGGTCACAGTGCCACCCGCCGATGCATAGATGGGCGTACCGGCAGAGGCACAGATATCCACGCCCTTATGGCCGCTGCTATACCAGCGTGAGCAGTTGCGGTAGCCCGGCACAGGCCAGATGAACTGACCGCTGCCACCGATGTATGCCGCCGCACCGTACTTCGTGACCTTCTTGGTGCCAACGACCACCTTTTTGTTCACCGGCTCCCGGATGGTCTCGGTGGAAAGGATGGTCTGCTCCAGCAGCACGCCATTGGTATCGTAGACGTTCTGCATGGTGACGCGGCGCAGGCCGTTCTGGCCCTCCTGCAGGGTCTTGGTGGTACCCTTGGTGTACTCGTTGGACTGGGTGGTCTCGGTGCCGAAGGGGATCTCCTCCTCCCGCGTCTCCACCTTGGTGATGCGGACTTCCAGCAGAGCCTCCTGCTTGGTCACGATCAGCTGGTCGCCCTCCTGGATATTGGAGTTCTCGGTCAGGGGAGCACCCTTGAAATTCGTATTCAGGGCACACAGCTCCCGGAAGGTCAGGTCGTTCTTCTGGGCAATATCCCACAGGGTATCGCCCGCCCTGACCGTGTAGATCTTCTCCTGCTGCTGCACGCCGGTCAGCATATTCTCGATGGAATTGTCATCCTCAAAGCTGTCGTTGAAGTAGACTCCATCTTCCAGCGTCACATTTTTGTTAAAGCCCACGCTGATATTCTCGTCCGTCTGATCCTCGTAGGGGGCCAGCAGGCTCTCCAGATAGCTGCGCAGGGTGTCACCATCGGAGCAGACTGCCGTCAGTTCCCCGTCCAGATACAGGGCGGTGCCCTCACTGATCTGGTCACTGGCGCTCTGCAGAATGGCGTTCGCCGTCTCGCTCTCGTCCATGGTCTTGTGGGTCACGGAGATGGTATAGGTCGGCTCGATGGTCAGCTCGGTCTTGTCCGAACCGGCGTAGTTGATGCGCTGCATCACATCCTCTTTTGCGAGGTTGAACACTTCCTCATTGGCCACATAGCCAACGGTCTGGCCGTTCACCTGCACAGCCAGCGCATAGGGCTGGGCCATCGTCCTGTTCCAGACCGTGACGAACACGGCCAGCATACACAGGGGCAGGATGTACATTGCCGTCCGGGGCAGCAGGCTCAGGTTGCGCTTGAGCCCGCCCACAAAATAGCGCCCGGCCGCTTTTACGGAAGCACCAAAGCCCCGCTCCCGGCGCACGTCGTTGGCGTGGGCCGCCACAGCGCCGAGGCCCTTGAAGAACAGGTAAAGCGGTGCCAGCAGATCCTTGAACATCTGCGCCGCACCGGGAAAGGCTGTTGCAATGATGGTATGCCGGGCATTCCTGCACCAGCGGGCCAGTCTGTGGGCCACGGCAGCAATGCCGCGCCCTGTGCGCACCACCATGTACTCTGCCGCAAAGCCCAGTGCATAAAGTGCCTCGCCAACTGTCAGCACCACGGCACTGGCCCGCAGCTTTTTGGCCACATCATTCATGTGCCGCTGCGTTTTGCGGCGGAAACGGTGCCGCCGCAGCAGGCCGGAGATCTGGACCTTTGCCCAGAAGCTTCGCAGTTTTTCTCTGCCCTTCACCGGCGCTGCAGGAGCCTGGCTCTGCGGCTCCTTTGTTTTTTCTTCGATCAAAAGGGGTTGCTCCTTCCTGACGTTTTGGGTCGAAAGTTACAAATTCATATCAATTATACACTCTGCCCGGGCCGATACAAGGCTTGTCACAAAATTTGGGCAGAGCTTTCACAGAGGTTTCACCATATTTTCATATTTCAGCATCCAGCAATGCCCGCATATCCTCGGGCAGGGGGCTCTCCACTGCAACGGTGCGGGCGTGTTCCTCCACCGGCGTTTCCAGCCGGATGCCGCCGGGCACCTCGCTGTAAGCCGGCACCCGGAAACTCTGCCGGGCGCAATGGAGCGCCTGCCGGGCAATGCGGTCACGGTGCCCGCCGTAAAGGTCGTCCCCGGCCAGCGGGTGGCCGATGGACGCAAAGTGCACCCGGATCTGATGGGTGCGGCCCGTCACGGGAACACAGGCGGCAAGGCTCAGGCCCTGCGCTGCCTTTAATATGGTATACTCGGTGCGGCTGGGCTTGCCCTCGGGGGTCACGCACCGCCCGATGATGCTGTCCCCTCTCCGGCCAATGGGGGCATCGATGACTCCGGGGCCAAGGGGCAGTTCGCCCTCCACGATGGCGTAATAGAGTTTTTCCACGCCCTCGGCCAGCAGGGGCGCGGCATAGCCGTTCTTTGCGGCCAGTACCAGCCCGCTGGTGTCTTTATCGATCCGGTTCACCGGGCGGAACACCGGGCTTTCGCCGTGGGCAGCCGCCCAGGCGGCATAGCCGTTGGCCAGGGTGTCCCGGGGGTAGTTCAGTGTGGGGTGGACCGCCAGATGGGGCGGCTTTTCCAGCACCACGGCAAAAGCATCCTCGTAAACGACCCTGACCGGGATCTCAGGCTGGGGCTCCACGCCGGGGCCGTCGGCGGGCAGCGCAAAGCGGATGGTCTGCCCCGCCTGCACGCGGCGGTTGGCCAGAATGGGCACATCGTCTGCAAAAAAGCCGCTGCCATGGAATTTGACCGCCCGGGCCAGCTCCGTGGAGACGGCACACCGGCGCAGAAAGCCGCGCAGCAGCACGCCATCGGCTTCGGGCGGGACATTGAAAAGCAGCTGCATCCTTTGTTCCTCCCAAAAATTTCACGCCATATTTAGATTTATTATACCAAATTTCATCGTCACTTGCAAATCTTGTTTTTTTATGGTATCATGGGGAACGGAAAACGAGTGGAACATACGGCGGCGGGGCGGCTTTGACCGCTCTGAGGAAAGTCCGGGCCTCACAGAGCACGGTAACTGCTAACGGCAGCCGAGGGTGACCTCAGGGAAAGTGCAACAGAAAGGAAACCGCCGCAGCAATGCGGTAAGGATGAAAGGGCGAGGTAAGAGCTCACCAGCGCATGGGTGACTATGCGGCTTTGTAAACCCTACCGGAAGCAACGCCTATATGGGACGTACAGCGCTGCTCGCGTGTCCCGAAGGCGGCATGAGCCTGTCAGCAATGGCAGGCCTAGACAGATCGTCGTTTAATACAGAACCCGGCTTACGGTCCATCTCGTTTTCCATTTGGTGTATCTGCAGGGGGTTGTTAGAACCCTTCTTTGCCCCGCCGTCAGGCGCAGGGGCAGAGAAGGTTGATAACAGCCCTCTTTTCGTTTTGGCCAGAGTGTGGTATACTATCCTCACCACGGGAGCACAGTTGTTCTCCGTGGGCAAACAAGAGAGACAGGATGTGAAATCCTCCGATGAAAGATGGTTTTTTGAAAGCAGCAGCCCTCTCGCCCGCGCTTCGGGTGGCGGACTGCGCCTACAACACCCGGCAGATCCTCACGGAGCTGCGTGCCGCCGCCGCCCGCGGCGTAAAGCTGGCCGTGTTCCCTGAGTTCTGCCTGACCGGCTATACCTGCGGCGACCTGTTTTTGCAGCGCACCCTGCAGCAGGGAGCCCTGACCGGCCTGCAGGAGCTGCTGGATGCCAGCCGGGAGCTGGACACCGTGGCCCTTGTGGGCCTGCCCCTGATGGTGCGGGGCAAGCTGTACAACTGCGCTGCCGTGCTCTGCCGCGGGCAGCTGCTGGGTCTGGTTCCCAAAACGTACCTGCCCAACTACGGCGAGTTCTATGAAAAGCGGCAGTTCACCCCCGGTTCCACCGAGGTGGAGTGGGTGAATGTCTGCGGGCAGGATGTCCCCTTTGGCACCTCCCTGCTCTTCCGCTGCCGTCAGATGCCCAGCTTTGTGCTGGGCGTGGAGCTCTGCGAGGATCTGTGGAGCGCGCTGCCGCCCTCCACCTTCCACGCACTGGCAGGCGCTACCGTCATCGCCAACCTTTCGGCCAGCGATGAAACGGTGGGCAAGGCCGAGTACCGCCGGGCACTGGTGGAGAACCAGTCTGCCCGCCTGCTCTGCGGCTACCTGTACGCCTCGGCAGGCCACGGCGAGAGCACCCAGGACATGGTGTTCGCAGGCCACGACCTGATCGCCGAGAACGGCACCCTGCTGGCCGAGGTGAAGCCCTTTGCGGGCGGCCTTGCCGAGACAGAGCTGGACTGCCAGCGGATGGAATCGGAGCGGGCGCGCAACACCAGCTTTGAGCCCAGCACCGAGGGCTACCAGACCGTGGAGTTCGACCTGGCCCTGACCGACACCGTGCTGACCCGTTGGGTAGACCCCACCCCCTTTATCCCCCACAACGAGCAGCTGCGCGCCGAACGCTGTGAGCTGATTTTGAAGATGCAGGCCGATGGCCTGGCCAAGCGTCTTGAGCACGCCCGCGCCAAAACAGCCGTCATCGGCATTTCGGGCGGTCTGGACAGCTGCCTTGCCCTGCTGGTGGCTGTCCGCGCCATGAAGCAGCTGGGCCGCCCCACCACCGATGTGCTGGCCGTGACCATGCCCTGCTTTGGCACCACCAAGCGCACCCGCAGCAATGCAGAGATCCTTTGTGACGAGCTGCACGTCAGCTTTACCGAGATCGACATTGCCGCCACGGTGCACAGCCACTTCCGGGACATCGGCCAGGACGAGAGCGTGCTGGACGTGACCTACGAGAACGGACAGGCCCGCGTGCGTACGCTGGAGCTGATGGACACTGCCAACCGCACCGGCGGCCTGGTGGTGGGCACCGGCGACCTGTCCGAACTGGCACTGGGCTGGGCCACCTACAACGGCGACCACATGAGCATGTACGGCGTGAACGCAGGCGTACCCAAAACGCTGGTGCGCCACCTTGTCCGGTACGAAGCCGACATCGCCGCCACCCCGGCCCTGAAAGAGGTGCTGCTGGACATCCTCGACACCCCTGTGTCCCCCGAGCTGCTGCCCGCCAAGGACAACGGCGAGATTGCACAGCGCACCGAGGATCTGGTGGGCCCCTATGAACTGCACGACTTCTACCTTTATTATGTGCTCCGCTTCGGCTTTGGCCCGGCAAAGATCTTCCGGCTGGCCAGGGCAGCCTTTGCGGGCCGGGAGGAATACCCGGACGCGGTGCTTTACAAGTGGCTGCGCAACTTCTACTGGCGGTTCTTTGCCCAGCAGTTCAAGCGCAGCTGCCTGCCCGACGGCCCCAAGATCGGCAGCGTGACCCTCTCGCCGCGCGGGGACTGGCGGATGCCCAGCGATGCCTGCGCCGCCCTGTGGCTGGCCGAGCTGGAACAGCTGTTCCCCCAGAAGGATGCCTGAGCCATGAAGCAGAAAAAAAATCTCTGGGTCAATTTACTGTTTGCCGCTGTTGTTCTGGTGATCGCGGGGGTGCTTTTTTACCTCCGCAGTGCCGGGCAGAGCGGCAGCACCCTGGGCGCGGAGCTGATCTACGGCGATGCAAACACGGTGCAGAAGATCTCCCTGGACAAGGATGCCGTCTATGACATCGACACCGGCTATCTGACGGTGCACATCGAGGTCAAAGACGGCGCGGCACGGTTCATTGATTCCCCCTGCCCTGACCACATCTGCGAGAGCTTTGGCTGGATCTCGCAGGAGGATCAGACGGCCACCTGCCTGCCGGCACGGGCCGTTCTGACCATCGTGCCCCTTGCCTGAGGACATGTCAAAAAGGAGAATTCCTATGTTTGATGAAACTTCCCGTTCCCACGCGGACGATGACAGCACCCGGCACATCCACCGGGGCCACCGCCCACCGGAAGAAAAGACTGTGGAGGTGGACAGCGCGGCCTTTTTTGCGCCGGAAACTGCCGCTCCCACCCCGCCGCCTGCACCGCCCAAGCCGCCGAAGCATACCGGCGGGCCTGCCCCGGAGTCAAAGCCCCCCCGCCGCAAGCCGGATGCAGATACCGGCGCGGCCAACCCGAAACGAGGTACTGTTTTGCTGATCGTACAAGCCATTCTGAGCATTGCGGCCTTCCTACAGCTCTGGCGCACCCAGATGCTGCCCGCGCTGTATCTGGTCATCATTGCGGCGCTGCTGGTGCTGTTCTGGCTGCTGGTCAAGCGCTGCCAGGAGTACAGCGCCCCCCGCAAGGTATCCCGGGTGTTCTCGGTGTTCCTGTGCGCCTTTCTGGCGCTGGGCTGTGTCTGGGCTCAGCAGGGCCTGAGTGCACTGGACAACGTGACCTCCGGCCTTGTCACCGGCACCGAGGCCAACAAGATCACCAAGGAGCCCTTTGTGGTCTACCTGAGCGGCGTGGACAACCGCGGCGAACTGACTGAAAAGGCCCGCAGCGATGTGAACATTCTCGCCGTGGTCAACCCCTCCACCAAACAGGTGGCGCTCATCAACACTCCCCGCGATTACTACGTTGATCTGGCGGGTACCAACAGCAAGGACAAGCTGACCCACGCCGGTCTGTACGGCGTGGAGACCAGCATGGCAACCCTGGGCAACCTGTACGGGGTCAATGTGGACCAATACCTCCGCATCAACTTTGCGGGCTTCATCAGCATCATCGATGCCGTGGGCGGCGTGGATGTCTACTCCGATCAGGCGTTCACCTCGGTGGGCAGCCCCGGCTACTATGACCCCACCACCTTTGCCGAGGGCTGGAACCATCTGGACGGCAAGAGCGCTCTGGCCTTTGCCCGTGAGCGCCATGCCTTTGCCTCCGGCGATATCCAGCGCGGCATCAACCAGATGAAAGTCATCGATGCCATGATGAACAAGATCAAATCTCCCACCGTGCTGATGAGCTTCTCCAAGCTGATGGATGCTGTGTCCGACTGCTTTGTGACCAGCCTTTCTCAGGAGCAGATCTCCGCACTGGTGCGGATGCAGCTGGCAAGCCTGTCTGACTGGGACATCCAGAGCTATACCGTGACCGGCACCAGCGGCAAGAGCTCCCAGTGCTACTCCGCAAAGGGCCAGAGCCTCTATGTGATGAAGCCGGATGAGAACTCCGTCAACCAGGCCAAGGAGCTGATTGCATCCGTTCTGGGCGGCGAGGGCACCGTGAGCGATACCCAGCAGACCCCCGAAAAGACCGAGGTGTTCACCCCCACAGCTGACCCCAACGCGGGCACCTCTGTGGAGGAATCGCCCGACAGTGTCATTGTGGAGGAACCTGCCGAGAGCGTGCCTGCGGAACAGCCCGCCGATGAGCAGCCCGCAGAACCCACCCCCGAAGCGCCTGCCGAAAGCGAGGCTTCCACCGAAGCACCTGCCGAGAGTGAAGCCAGCAGTGAATCCACCGGCGGAGCAGAAGCACCTTCTATCTCTCTGCCCACGCAGGAGCAGGTGGAATCTGCTGCCAACTCCCTGCATCAGGCCGCTTCCACCGTGCTGGATGCCCTGTTCGGCTCCAGCAGCAGCGGAGAATAAAACAGGATAAAACAGCACAAGCCCCGGGCCTTGCAAAAGGTCCGGGGCTTGTTGTCTTCTGATCTTACAGGGAAGCGCGATTACTCAGCGTCGCCCAGCTCAAAGGTCTTGACAGAGACAGTGCCGTTGCGGCCAGCCTTGTCGGTGCGCAGATACTGGCGGGTGGTCTCGCCGTTGCTGGTCACGTCAGCAACATAGATCTGCTCGGCCTCGGCCTCGATGGGGAACTCCTCGGCCATGCCCTTCATGGGCAGAGCGCTCAGGTCTGCGTAAGCGCCGTTCACCTTCCACAGCTTCATGGTGTCGCCGTTGGACAGGGTGAACTCGCCGTAGCAGTCAGCGGAGTAGGTGGTACCGTTCACATCCAGATCCTCGGTGCTGACAACGCTGGCGGCAGCGGCCTCGCTCTCGGCAGCTTCGCTGGAAGCGGCCACAGAGGAAGCAGCCTCGCTGGAAGCAGCGGAGGATGCGGTGGAAGATGCACTATTGGAGCAGCCAGTCATGGCAACAGCCAGCACAGCAGCGGTCAGTGCCAGACCCAGAGTACGATTGATTCTCATGTGATAGTCTCCTTCTATTCTGAAACCATATCAATTCCTGCGCCCGGCGTAAACTTTGTACGCACCGAGCGTGCATGTGCTAGTCTACCACAACTGACTATATTGTTCAAGACTTTGCACAAAAAATAGCCCTCTCGATCACGCTGTCGCATGACTGAGAGGGCCGATATTACTTCAGGATCTCCTGCAGCACGCTGTGGCCGTCCAGGCTGGAAGCGTCCACACCCAGATATTCACACACGGTCTGTGCAATGGTGCCAAAGCAGAGCCGGGTGCCCAAATCCACACCGGGCTTCACGCCCTTGCCGCAGACCAGATACGGCACATACTCGCGGGTATGGTCCGTGGTCTTGGTGTAGGAGGGGTCGCAGCCGTGGTCGGCGGTGATCATCAGCAGGTCGCCCTCCCGCATCCCGGGGATGAAGTCGGCCAGGAAGCGGTCAAATTCGGTGGCGGCGGCAGCATAGCCGGGCACGTCGCGGCGGTGGCCGTAGAGCATATCAAAATCCACCAGATTCACAAAGGCCAGGCCCTCGAAATCCCGGGTCTGCAATGCCTTGGTGAAGGCGATGCCATTGGTGTTGCCGGTAGTCTTGATCTTTTCGGTCACGCCCTGCCCGTCAAAGATATCAAAGATCTTGCCCACGGCGATGACATCCCTGCCGGCCTCCTTCAGCAAGTCGAGCATGGTGGCACGGGGCGGCTTCAGGCTCAGGTCGTGGCGGTTGGTGGTACGGTAGAAGGTCTCGGCGCTGCTGCCCAGGAAGGGCCGGGCGATGACACGGCCCACGCCGTACGCGCCCTTCAGCATCTCACGGGCGATCTCGCAGTAGCGGTAAAGCTCGTGCACGGGCACCAGCTCCTCGTGGGCAGCCACCTGGAACACGCTGTCGGCGCTGGTGTAGACGATGAGGGCATTTTCCTTCATGGCCTGCTCGCCGTAGTCCTTCAGCACCTCGGTGCCGGAATAGGGCAGATTGCAGAGGACTTTGTGGCCGGTTTTTGCCTCAAACTCCTGAATGAGCTCCTCCGGGAAGCCGTTGGGGAAGGTGGGCAGCGGGTTCGGGCTGACCACCCCGGCGATCTCCCAGTGGCCGATGGTGGTATCCTTGCCCATGCTCTGCTCCTGCAGGCGGGCAAAGGCACCGGCGGGCGCGTCGGTCTTTTCGCCCGCAGTCACACCGTCAATGTTGAACAGGCCCAGCTTTTTCAGGTTGGGGCAGTTGAAATTGGGATGCCCTGCAATGGCTCCCAGCGTGTTGGTGCCCTCGTCGCCAAAGGCGGCTGCATCCGGCTCCGCGCCGATGCCAAAGCTGTCCAGCACGATCAAAAATACACGCTTTTCCATATGTTTTCACTCCATTTTCCTCCGGGGCTGCCCCGGAACAGTCGCACTTTTGCTTACCCTCATTATAAGCAAATCCCGCCGGTTATGCAAGCGCTTTGTGGTGGAAAGTTTTTTGTTCAAACCTGATGAAATCTTAGCAGTTTCTTTGCAAAGATTTTTCTTGCGCTATTGTATCCAAGAGCTTATAATGTATAGTGGTATGGTTTGTTGAAACAGCCATATTGGCGTATACTGCCGCCGCGGGCGCAAAGCAATCACTGCCCGCCAGAGAGCAGCCAGCTTGGGCTGCTGCGTCAAGATAGAGAGCATTATAGCGTGAACGTTGGAGGTATTTTATGAGAAAAACGAAGATCATCTGCACCCTGGGCCCTTCTACCGATAAGGGCGATGTCCTGCGCGACCTGATCGCAAACGGCATGAACGTGGCCCGTTTCAACTTCTCCCACGGTTCCTACGAGGAGCATGGCGGCCGTCTGGCAAAGCTGAAAGCGCTGCGTGAGGAGCTGGGCAAGCCCGTTGCCGCCCTGCTGGACACCAAAGGCCCCGAGATCCGCCTGAAGGAGTTCAAGAACGGTGTGGAGATGCTGGAAGCCGGCCAGACCTTTACCCTGACCACCCGCGAGGTGGAGGGAACCAAGGAGATCTGCTCCGTCACTTACAAGGATCTGCCCCAGGACGTGCAGCCCGGCGGCACCATCATGCTGGACGACGGCCTGATCATGCTGCACATTGAGCAGGTCACCGACACCGACATCATCTGCACCGTGCTGAACAGCGGCAAGATCAAGACCAAAAAGGGTGTCAATGTGCCCGGCGTGCATCTGTCCATGCCCTACCTGAGCCAGAAGGACCGCGAGGACATCATCTTTGGCGTGCAGAACGGCTTTGACTTCATCGCTGCTTCCTTTGTGCGCACCGCTCAGGACGTGTACGACATCCGCAACCTGCTGAATGAGTACGACTCCAACATCCGCATCATTGCCAAAATCGAGAACCGCGAGGGTGTGAACAACATCGACAGCATCCTCTCCGCAGCCGATGCCGTCATGGTGGCCCGTGGTGACCTGGGCGTTGAGATCGACTTCACCGAGCTGCCCGGCATCCAGAAGGACATCATCGACCGCTCCTTCTCCTTCGGCAAGCCCATCGTCACTGCCACCCAGATGCTGGACAGCATGATGGTCAACCCCCGCCCCACCCGTGCCGAGATCTCCGACGTGGCAAATGCCATCTACGATGGCACCTCTGCCATCATGCTGTCCGGCGAGACCGCTGCCGGTGACTACCCCGTGGAGGCCCTCAAGACCATGTCCGCCATTGCAGAGCGCACCGAGAACGAGGAGCACTACCGCCCCCAGCGCCACGCCGAGATCCAGATCAGCGTCAGCGATGCAACCGCTCATGCTGCCTGCCTGACCGCCAAGGACGTGAATGCTGCCGCCATCGTCACCGTGTCCGAATCCGGCAACACTGCCCGCCTGCTGAGCAAGTACCGCCCCAAGCAGCCCATCATTGCCTGCGTCATGGACGAGCAGGTGCAGCGTCAGCTCTCCCTGAGCTGGGGCATCACTTCCCTGCTGATGGGCCCCGCCCACAGCACCGATGAGCTGATCGAGATGTCCACCGCTCTGGCCCAGAAGAACGGCTACCTGCACAACGGCGAGCTGGCCGTTGTGACCGCAGGCGTGCCCGTGGGCGTTTCCGGCACCACCAACATGATCAAGATCCACATGGTGGGCAACTGCCTGGCCACCGGTGTGGGCGTGGGCCGCGGCAAGACCGATCTGGTCTCCGCCAGCGGCAAGGCCTGCGTCTGCCGCACTCTGGAGGAGGTCAAGGCAAAGTTCCGCCCCGGCATGGTGCTGGTCGTTCCCTCCACCACCAACGAGATGCTGGGCTATGTCCGCGATGCCGCCGCTCTGGTGGTCGAGGAGCCCGGCCTGAACAGCCACGCCGCCATTGCCGGCAAGGCACTGCTGAAGCCCACCGTTGTGGGTGCCGCCGGTGCTACCAGCCACATCCGCGATGGTCTGATGGTGGCTGTGGACTGCGCACACGGCAGTGTGCAGCGCCTGCAGGGCTGATAAAGGAGAACTGTAGTATGGAACGTATCGCAAGTTTTTGCGTGGATCACACCCGGCTGGAGCGCGGGATGTACCTGAGCCGTCAGGACGGCGATGTGCTCACTTGGGACATCCGCATGAAAAAGCCCAATCAAGGCGATTACCTGACCACTGCTGCCGCCCACACGCTGGAGCATCTGTTTGCCACCTATGCGCGCAACAGCGCCTTTAAAGACAGCGTGATCTACGTTGGCCCCATGGGCTGCCGCACCGGCTTTTACCTGCTCACCCGGGGGCTGACCCCGGCACAGGCGCTGCAGCTGACGGTGGACGCCTACCGCTTTATGGCCGATTTTAAGGGCGCTGTGCCCGGTGCCAGCGAGGTGGAGTGCGGCAACTACCGCGATATGGATCTGCCCGCCGCCAAGGCTGAAGCCGCTGCCATGCTGCCCGTGCTGGAAAGCCTGACCGCAGAGGATCTGCACTACTGATCTGTCAATATAAAGAGAGCGCCGCACAAAATACCGTGCAGCGCTCTTTTTGTTACAAAATGATGCGAAAGTATTATTTATAATTTTAGGGCAGGGGAACGTCTGCGGATGTTCCCCTGCCCTGTTTTTACTAAAAGAAATCTCAAATCAGCCCCAAGGCTGCAAACTCCTTGGCAATGCCGTCCTCGTACACCGAGGGGGCAATGCGGTCGCAGCGCTGCTTCAGGCTTGCAGAGCCGTCGGCCATACAGACACTGATGCCGACCACATCGGTCATCTGCAGGTCGTTGTCGCTGTCGCCAAAGCCGATGCTGTCCTGCAGGGG
>OHFV01001159.1_pt1 | contig 12136 bp, 8 predicted proteins | sample 1567611 | NCBI WGS metagenome assembly OHFV01 (sample SAMEA3879532, study PRJEB24766) | human gut metagenome | biome: human-associated habitat; feature: feces | place: USA | collected 1985/1987
CCATAGACAACTGCATACAGACCAACGGCACGTTGCTGACCGATGAATGGTGCCGGTTTTTCAAAGAAAACAACTGGCTGGTGGGTGTCTCCATAGACGGGCCTCAGGAGTTCCATGACGAATACCGGAAGAACAAGCAGGGCAAGCCCTCTTTCGTCAAGGTGATGCAGGGCATCAACCTGCTGAAAAAGCACGGTGTGGAATGGAACGGAATGGCAGTGGTCAATGACTACAACGCCGACTATCCGCTGGACTTCTATAATTTCTTCAAGGAGATAGGATGCCATTACATCCAGTTTGCCCCCATCGTGGAGCGCATTGCCCCTCATGGGGACGGACGCCATCTTGCCTCCCTGGCAGACAAGGAAAAGAGCACGCAGCTGGCAGACTTTTCCGTCACGCCGGAACAATGGGGAGACTTCCTATGCGCCTTGTTCGACGAATGGGTAAAGCAGGACGTGGGTACTTACTACATACAGTTATTCGACTCTACCCTTGCCAACTGGATAGGCGAACAACCGGGTGTATGTTCCATGGCAAAGACTTGCGGCCATGCAGGCGTCATGGAGTTCAACGGAGACGTATATGCGTGCGACCATTTTGTTTTCCCCGAATATAAACTGGGCAACATCCATCAGAATACACTGGTGGAGATGATGTACGGAGAACGGCAACAAGCCTTCGGACTGATGAAGCAACAATCTCTCCCCACCCAATGCAGGGAGTGCGAATGGCTGTTTGCCTGCAACGGTGAATGTCCTAAAAACCGCTTTGCACATACTGCCGACGGCGAACCCGGACTGAACTACCTGTGCGCCGGCTACCGGAAATTCTTCAAGCATGTGGCTCCTTACATGGATTTCATGAAGCAAGAGCTGATGAACCAGCGTCCGCCTGCCAACATCATGGATGCTATCCGGGAAGGAAGATTCAATTAAAAATCATATAGTAAATTAACAACAAAAAAGATGAAAGTAACGAAGTATTTGATTGCGGCGGTCGCCGTACTGACAGTCTGCTCGGCACGTGCAGACGAAGGAATGTGGTTACTGCAACTGATGAAGCAGCAGAACTCTATCGACATGATGAAGAAACAAGGACTGAAACTTGCAGCCGATGATTTATACAACCCGAACGGAGTATCGCTGAAGGATGCCGTCGGCATCTTTGGCGGTGGTTGTACGGGCGAAATCATCTCACCCGAAGGACTGATTCTCACCAATCACCACTGCGGCTACGGTGCTATCCAACAGCACAGCTCAGTGGAACACGATTACCTGACAGACGGTTTCTGGGCAAAAAGCCGCAATGAAGAGTTGCCTACTCCGGGATTGAAATTCCGTTTCGTACACCGCATTGTAGACATCACCGACCTCGTAAACGCGAAAGTCAAAGCCGGAGAAGTGACGGAAGTCGATGCATTGACCGCCCCGTTCCTCGGCAAACTTGCCAAAGAAGAACTGGAAAAGAGTGATTTGAAAGGCAAACCGGGCATCGAGGTAAGAGCACTTCCTTTCTATGCGGGAAATAAATTCTACCTGTTCTATTACAAAGTGTACAGTGACGTACGCATGGTAGCCGCTCCCCCTTCCTCGGTAGGTAAGTTCGGCGGTGAAACCGACAACTGGATGTGGCCGCGCCACACGGGCGACTTCTCCATGTTCCGCATCTATGCCGATGCCAACGGAGAACCGGCCGAATACAATGCAAGCAACGTACCTTTGAAGACTCCGAAATTCCTGTCCATTTCCATCAAAGGACTGAAAGAAAACGACTATGCCATGATTATGGGATTCCCCGGCAGCACCAGCCGTTACCTCACCCGGTCGGAAGTGAAAGAACGCATGGAAGCAGACAACCAGGCCATGATTGACATGCGCGGTGTCCGCCTCGATGTACTGCGCAAGTACATGGATGCCAGCGACAAAACCCGCATCCAGTATGCCAGCAAATTTGCCGGAAGCAGCAACTACTGGAAAAACTCCATCGGCATGAACAAGGCAATTATCGACAACGATGTGCTGGGCACAAAAGCGAAACAGGAAAAGAACTTTGCCGAATTTGCCAAAGGTAAAACCGAATACGAGGGTGTAGTAGAGAGAATCGACGAAATCATTGCCAAGAGAATGCCGGTTACCCGTCAGTTCAACTACTTGTACGAAGCCTTGAGCGGCGCTATCGAATTCGGAAGCCCGTACATGATTATGCATAAGATAAAGACGGCGCTGAAAGAGAAAAACGACTCTTTGCTTGCTGCTTCCAAAGCACAGTTGGAAGAGGTGTTCAACGACATCCACAACAAAGACTACGACCACGAAGTGGACCGTGCCGTAGCCAAAGCCATCCTGCCCGCTCTCGCCCAAAAACTGCAACCTGAACAGTTGCCCGTTTTCTACCAGACTATCCAAAGCAAGTACAAAGGCGACTACAATGCTTTCGTAGATGATATGTACGACAACTCCATCCTTGCCAACCGCACCAACTTCGACAAGTTCATGAAGAAACCTACGGTAAAGGCTATCGAAAAAGACCCTGCCACAGCTTACTCCCGCTCGAAGATAGAAAAGCTGAAAGCCGTTTCCATAGAAGAAAAGGCACTGAGCAACGGTCTTGAGTTGCTGCATAAAGCATACATCCGCGGACTGGGCGAGATGAAACTGCCCGTACCCTCTTATCCGGATGCCAACTTCACACTCCGTCTGACCTACGGAAATGTAAAATCATACGACCCGCGTGATGCCGTACACTACAACTACTACACCACCACAGACGGTATTCTCGAAAAAGAGAACCCTGAAGACCGGGAATTCGTAGTTCCGGCCAAGCTGAAAGAACTCATTCTCAATAAAGATTTCGGCCGCTACGCCATGTCTGACGGCACAATGCCCGTCTGCTTCCTGACAACCAACGACATCACCGGAGGTAACTCCGGAAGCCCCGTCATCAACGGCGAAGGGCAACTCATCGGCTGCGCATTCGACGGCAACTGGGAGTCTCTGAGTGGTGACATCAACTTCAACAACAACCTGCAACGTTGCATCGCACTGGACATCCGCTATGTACTCTTCATTCTGGAAAAACTAGGAGACTGCGGACATCTGATAAAAGAAATGAACATCATTGAGTAATGGGAACCCATCCCCAAAAGGGTATGAAAGTGAATGGCATTCGGTCGTATACTGAATGCCATTCACTCGTATACTGAATCCTATTTAGTCGTATATTGAATTTCCCCTCTCTCAGAACACCTTCTAACGCATAGTTACATGAGACGAATCATATTATCATTATTCCTTACATCCGGCATCCTTTCGGCACACGCCGACGAAGGAATGTGGATGCTTACCGACCTCAAACAGCAGAACGAGGTTGCCATGACAGAGCTCGGCCTGCTTATCCCTGCCGAACAGATATACAACCCCAACAGCATAGCCCTGAAAGATGCGGTAGTGCATTTCGGCGGCGGTTGCACGGGTGAGGTTATCTCGGCAGAAGGGCTGGTACTGACCAATCATCACTGCGGCTATGGAGCCATCCAGCAACACAGCAGCGTGGAGCACGATTACCTGACCGATGGTTTTTGGGCAATGTCCCGCAGCGAGGAGCTGCCCTGCAAGGGACTTACTGTGACCTACATCGACGAGATAATGGACGTGACGGACTACGTAAACGACCAGTTACAGATAGACTCTGACCCGAACGGCACAAATTACCTCTCGCCCAAATACCTTGCCATGATAGCCGACCGTTTCCTGTCCGCGCAAGGCATCACGCTGACATCCGGCCATAAAGCAGAACTGAAAGCATTCTACGGCGGAAACAAATATTACTTGTTCCTAAAGACAACCTACAGCGATATCCGCATGGTAGGTGCTCCTCCCTCTTCCATCGGCAAGTTCGGAGCCGATACGGACAACTGGATGTGGCCGCGCCACACGGGCGACTTCTCCTTATTCCGCATCTACGCCGGCAAGGACGGCCAACCCTCCGCTTACAACCCCGACAATGTGCCCTTGCAGGTAAAGAAGCACCTCACCATCAGCCTCGCCGGCTATCGTGAAGGCGACTTCACGTTTGTCATGGGATTTCCCGGACGCAACTGGCGCTACATGATTTCCGACGAAGTGGAAGAACGTATGCAAACCACCAACTTCATGCGCCACCACGTGCGTGACGTCCGCCAGAAAGCCCTCATGGAGCAAATGCTGAAAGACGATGCCGTGCGCATCCACTATGCAAGTAAATACGCCTCATCCGCTAATTACTGGAAGAATGCCATCGGCATGAACGAAGGGCTTGTCCGCCTGAAAATACTAGATACGAAACGCGCACAGCAGGAACAGCTCCTTGCACGCGGCCGTGCCCTGAACGACAGTTCTTATCAAAAGGCTTTCGACCAAATACGCGGCATCGTGAAGCATCGCCGCAATGCTCTCTATCATCAGCAGGCCATTCAGGAAGCATTGGTTACGGGACTCGACTTCATGCGGATTCCGAGTACCGCCGCCCTGGTTTCTGCCCTGAAAAGCAAGGATAAAACCCGGATAAAAACCGCCGCCGACAGTCTGCAAGTTGCCGCCGACAAGTATTTTGCGTCCGTCCCCTTCCCCGAAGTGGAGCGAATTGTAGGAAAGAAGATGCTGCAAACCTACATGAAATACATTCCTGCCGAACAGCGCATCGGTATTTTCAAAGTTATCGACAAGCGTTTCAAGGGAGACAGCGATGCCTTTATCGATGCCTGCTTCGAATATTCCATCTTCGGCAGCAAGGAGAATTTCGCCAAGTTCATCCGCAAACCCAGCTTGTATAAGATTGGCAACGACTGGATGACACTGCTCAAATACTCCATCACCGACGGTCTGTTGCAAACTACCATTGCCATGATGGATGCCAACCGCAACTATAATGCCGCTCACAAGGTATGGGTAAAAGGCATGATGGACATGAAGCGGGAAGCCGGCACACCTATATATCCCGATGCCAACTCCACCCTGCGCCTGACCTATGGACGCGTATTGCCGTATAAACCTGCCGACGGTGTGGAATACGGATATTACACCACCCTAAAGGGGGCAATGGAAAAGGAAGACCCCGACAATTGGGAGTTTGTGGTGCCTGCCAAACTGAAGCAATTGTACCAGACAAAAGATTTCGGACGATATGCCATGCCCGACGGCGAGATGCCCGTATGCTTCATCGTGAACACGGACAATACGGGCGGAAACTCCGGCAGCCCGGTGTTCAATGCCAAAGGCGAACTGATAGGTACGGCTTTCGACCGCAACTACGAGGGTCTGACGGGTGACATCGCTTTCCGTCCATCTTCGCAACGTGCCGCCTGTGTGGATATCCGCTATACGTTGTTTATCATAGACAAGTATGCCGGTGCTTCGCACATCATCAAGGAGCTGACGATTAGCGAAGCGGAACCGGACATGACAAAAAGTAATTAGTTATTACTAATTTACAATTGACGGCGAACAATTTCTTCGTTTATCCGTTATATATTCATAAACTATATATAAGACAAAGATTATGGAGAAATTTGAAGAATTAATACAATCGGAAAAACCTGTTTTAGTAGACTTTTTTGCTACCTGGTGCGGACCTTGTAAAGCCATGCACCCCGTGCTGGAAGCATTGAAAGGCGAAATCGGCGACAGAGCGCGTATTGCAAAAATCGATGTAGACCAGCATGAAGAATTGGCTGCAAGCTATCGTATACAGATGGTTCCTACCTTTATCCTGTTCAGAAAGGGTGAAGCTTTGTGGCGTCATTCGGGGGTAATCAGCGGTAAGGAACTTAAAGCCATTATCGAACAAAACTCATAATTAAGAAACATGAAGAAAATCATAACCATGGCGGTTCTCATCTTCTCAAGCATGCTGACTTATGCTTGCACCGGTGGAGCCGAACAGAAACAAGCTGAAACGCAAAAGACTGCCCAGGAGGGTAGCGTAATCGTAATGAACAAAGCCATGTTCATCAAGGATATATTCGATTACGAGAAGTCCAAAGAGTGGAAATATAAAGGCGACAAACCCGCCATCATCGACTTATATGCCGACTGGTGCGGACCTTGCCGGATGACAGCGCCTATTATGAAGGAACTGGCGAAAGAATATGCCGGGAAAATCGTAATATACAAAGTCAATGTGGATAAGGAGAAAGAACTGGCAGCCTTGTTCAACGCCACCAGTATTCCTCTGTTTGTCTTTATTCCGATGCAGGGCGAACCCCAGTTATTCCGCGGAGCTGCCGATAAGGCAACCTACAAAAAGGCTATCGATGAGTTCCTGTTGAAGAAATAACAGCATATACAAGTAAAGAGAATATGCCCAAATAGAGAATGCTCACTGTGTGCTTTTTTTAGGCACGGGAAATCCGTGAAATCTGTGCCTAAAAAGAGCATCAGGTGCACGTCTTAATACAATTTTTGAGGAACAAACTACCGGGTTTCTGTTTTACAGGATTCTTATAACACTATCGGCATCTCCTGCCATACCCCGTTGTACATCTCCATCACAGTTTCATACCCTGCCTGCTTTAATGCCCGCAATGCTTCCGGGCGACCGCTGTTAATCCGCTCCGGATAGTGAGAGTCGCTATTGACCTGAACGCGGATACCCAAACCACGCAATAACGGGAAATAACGTCCGTTGGGATAGAAAGTGCCCAAATCATGGTAAGACTTGGTATTGATTTCCACCTGATAGCCTCGTGCGGCAATGTCTTCAAAATACTCTTTCACGAGCGTATCATACCAAACCTCGTCGAGCAGACCGGGACGATAGCAAGCAGCATTATAGTGCATCTTGTCCGCATGTCCCACTACATCGAACCCGCCCAACTCCAGCATACGCCTCAACCGTCCGTAGTACAAGCGCACCACCTGCTCCAAGTCGCCGCCAAACTGCTTATCTACTATCTGCCTGAAAACATCGGCCGGAACATCCACATCCACCACTTCGCCCCGTTCATTATACAGCATGTGCACGGAACCGATGCGATAATCCAGCGGCAGTTCACGAAAACGGGCAGCAGACGGATTGCTCTCTTCATTTAAATAATCTATTTCCAAGCCGAGATAAAGTTCTATCTTTCCGGCATACTTTTCCTTTATCCGATGAAATTCGGCCTGATAGTCGTTCATACGGTCCCACTCCATAGTCCATGCCGTAGAAAAAGGCAACGGGGCATGGGATGAAAAGCCATACGAAGTAAATCCCTCGCTCAAGGCAAACCGCACGAAATCTTCCATGCTGGCACGTCCGTCACAATACAGGCTGTGACTATGATAGTTCGTCAGATTCTTGCTTCTGCTCATTCTCGTATATTTTAGTTAGATTCTTAATTCCGGCGCCTCATCAGTCTGCCGATAAAAACCGGAGCTAGTTCTCAGTTCGACTCTATCTCGCTCAGTTCCAGCCAGCGCATGGTCTTTTCATCAATCAAGTCCGTCAGTTCCGGCAAGCGTTTTGACTTCTCCGTCAATTCCTCTACGGATAGCGCACCGCTGCACAACGCCTCTTCAATGGATTGCTTTTCGGCTTCCAATGCCGCAATCTCCTGTTCGAGTTGTTCAAATTCGCGCTTCTCCTTGAAAGACATACGGCGCTTTTCATTCAGACGCACTTTCGCAGTCTTTTCTTCCTGAGTTTTAGCCGCTTCTTTTTCCTTTTCCTTCTCTTGGGCGGCTTTCACATCTTTCCAATCGCGATACTGCGTATAGTTGCCGGGGAAATCGCGGATGTCTCCCTGTCCGTTAAACACCAGCAAGTGGTCCACCACCTTATCCATGAAGTAGCGATCGTGGCTCACCACAATCACACATCCCTTGAAGTTCTGCAAGTACTCTTCCAATACGTTCAGCGTAACGATGTCCAGGTCGTTGGTAGGCTCGTCCAGAACCAGGAAATTAGGATTGCGCATCAGCACCGTACACAGATAGAGACGGCGGCGCTCGCCACCGCTCAGCTTATAGACATAGCTGTGCTGCGTTTCAGGCGTAAAGAGGAAATGTTGCAAAAACTGCGATGCCGTCAGACGCTTGCCGTTACCCAGCTCTATCACTTCCGCAATGTCCTGCACCACATCGATGACTTTCATCTGCTCGTCAAACTGCAAACCCTCCTGCGAATAATAGCCGAAACGGACGGTTTCGCCGATGTCCAGCGTACCACTATCCGCCAACTCCTGTCCCATCAGTATCTTGATGAAGGTGGACTTTCCCGTACCGTTATTCCCCACGATGCCCATCTTCTCATAGCGGGCGAAGATGTAGGAGAAATCATCCAGTATCTTCAAGTCGCCAAAGGACTTATAGAGGTGGTCTGCCTCGAATATCTTGCTGCCAATATAGGATGCCTTTACATCCAGCTTTACATTATCGTTATTGAAACGTTGCTTGGCTACCTTCTCCAATTCATAAAAAGCATCTTCCCGGTAACGTGCCTTATGCCCTCTGGCTTGCGGCATACGCCGCATCCATTCAAGCTCCGTACGATACAGGTTATTGGCGCGTTCTATCTCTACGGTCTTGGCTTCGATGCGCTCTTCGCGTTTTTCCAGATAATAGCTGTAATTGCCCTTGTACTGGTATATACGGCGATTGTCTATCTCGATTATCTCCGAGCAGACGCGGTCGAGGAAGTAGCGGTCGTGCGTCACCATCAGCAGAGTGAGGTTGGTACGGCGCAGATAATCTTCCAGCCATTCGGTCATTTCCAGATCCAAATGGTTCGTCGGCTCATCCAAGATAATCAATTCAGGGTCCGTGATCAAGACATTCGCCAAGGCTACCCGTTTCAACTGTCCTCCAGACAATTCCCCGATCTTCTGATTGAAGTTATGAATCTTCAACTGCCCGAGGATTTGTTTCGCTTTCTGCTCATAATCCCACGCCTTGAAGCTATCCATACGGGTAAGGATGTCCTCCAGATTCGAGTGATCCTCTTTCGCCATCGCCTCCTCGTACTCAGCTATCAACTGGACAGTCTCGTTCTTCGAGTGGAAGCAAGCCTGTAGCACGGTCAGTTCTTCCGGATAAGAAGGTGATTGCTCCAAATACCCGACCCGCAGGTCTTTCCGGAAAACCACCTCACCCGAGTCGTAATCCTCCTTACCACCGATAATATTCAATAAGGTAGTCTTACCCGTCCCGTTTTTGGCGATCAACCCGATCTTCTGTCCTTGCGCGACTCCGAACGTTATATCCTCGAAAAGAACCAAATCACCGAAGCTCTTGGTCAGCTTATCTATCTGAAGGTAACTTATCATGTTTTCTTATTTAAATTCAAATCGGAAGGCAAACTTACACAAAATCCTCGAATTTTAAGCTTTTCTCCGTACCTTTGGTGGAAGAATAAGAACTACTAAAAAATTTCTCATACATTGTTATCAGTTCACGTACCGTAGTGTCGGTAAATGTATGCCAAATCTTCAATTCTATTGGCTTATAGTCATCAAACAATTGATCTACATACTCTATTTCAAAAACCAATCGAAAGTCGTTCTTGTCCTCTCCTAATTGGCCTTCCTTTCGGCAACCAACACGAGCAATTTTTATAAGATAAAGATCACGGATACCCTTGCCTTTCATGTAAGGCATGAAATAGTATAACTTATTCAATGCAACAGTTGATGGAAACCTAGAGCCTGTATAATAAATCTCAGCAGATTGTTCCAAATACTGTTCAAAGTTATCTTTCTTCACATTGCCTATCAAGACATTTTTAGTTATGTTAATGAAGCGGCTACGAGGAATAGCATATGCTCCTAAATCTTCTCGAATCATGTGGTTCTCAACAATACAGCTGTCTTTATATTGTTTGAAAAGATCAAGAAAATTGAGTTGATGATATTGTACAGAAGGTTTAGGTTTCGTCTGTTCAACAACAGACTTATGTTCATCCATCTTATTCTTGTCGAAGTTATAAAAAATGAACTGACCGCCTCCCTTCCAATCAACGCTACTCGAAATTCCACCCGATTCACCATCTATTACTTTGCGCATACGTCTTGTAACCAATTCAGTCATCTGGTCGCCAATCTCTATACCAATATAATTACGTTTCAATTTATGTGCAGTTGCTATCGTTGTACCAGAACCGATGTAGCAATCTAATACATACTCGCCCTCATTGCTAGCAATCTCTATAATTTGCTTTATAAGTTCCTCAGGTTTAGGCGTATCGAACACTTGTTCCATTTCGGGAAAAAGTGAAAGAAGATGTTTCTTGGCACTATCCGTTGTACCATAGTTATCACCTGTCCAAAGAGTTTCCGGTGTCAAGCCAATCTTAGCATTCGCAAGAAACTTCTTTATGCGAGGTGTGTTCTTACCATCAAATCCGAACCAAATATTATTGTTGGCGATCTCCTTAAGCATCCGTTCCTGATTATAGGCCCAACAACGCCCTTTAGGTGGATTAAACTCAATTCCAGCAGGTGATATAATTGTATAGAACTGGCTCGCCACAGCATGACCAGCTTGAACACTTGCGGTAATTGATTGCCAAGGTCCTCGTGGATCATTGTCGGGATTCTTGTATTTACTATCAATAAAGCCTTCTTCTACAGGAAGTAGGTTTCTCGACTTCTTGAAGGCCTTGATATCCTTCGCATAAACAAGTACATATTCATGATTACAAGAAAATACGGCCCTGTTCTCACGAGTCTTTCGCTGTTGCCAAATTATTGTACCGGCGAAGTTCTCACGACCGAATATCTTATCAGCCTCAATCTTCAAGTATGCCATTTCCTTATCATCAATAGAAATCCAAATACTACCATCTTTTTTCAACAACTGTTTAAGCCAAATAAAAACAGTTCTCATATCTTTTAGCCAAGCAGATGTTGAAATATTGTCATTATAATAATGATAAGTGTCTCCATTGTTGTAAGGAGGGTCAATGTAGATACACTTTATTTTTTCCCCATACACAGATGCCAATTCTGGAAGAATCGCCTTGTTATCACCTTTAATAAGGATATTCTTACAATCCTCTCCACCAACGGACACTTGAGGATTATAGATAAATTTTATATTGTCTTTAAATCGCATAAGTACGTCTAGATCAACTATTGTTAGTACAGACAATCAGTAATTCCGCTTCATCGGACGCTTCAAGAAAATGCTCAGTAGAATTGAGCTTGTTATGTTTGAAACTACCAGCAGACACCGTCTCCACATTATCAAAATACTCTTTCGCTAAAGTAATAATCTGTTGCATAGTTACTACACGTGGATGAGATTTCTTCGTTTCGTCATACGGGGAATATGACAAGAGGAGATTCCTATTTGTAGCAGAAGTTAATTTAAACATCTTTCGAAAAGCATCGAGAGCTTTGCTCTTTATACAGAATGGCGACTGATGTCTGTCTTCTCGATAGATACCATTACTTACATGAGTAGAGCCATGAATTGTAACTGTTGAAATCTTAGGAATATCCCTAAGTGTCAATGTCTCCAATACATGATAATAACGACTGTAGTGGTCACGAGTGTAAGGAGGATCTGCATAAACTGTTCTTACGTTATCAGGAAGATTCCTTAAACAGTTTTCAAAGTCTCCCTGCATAGTTGAATGACATAAGTCATTCTTGGTTAAGCTCTTGTATTTTAGCAACCAATCCTTGTAGAGTGCTATCACATCAATTGTCTTATCCTTGACCGCCTTATTATAAACAGTACTTTTGATTTTGCCTTTAGCATCTCTTGCCTACCGTATCAACAATATCACTCGCTGTACTGAGCAATGCAGCAAGATACAAATCGCGATGGTTCGATGGAACAGATTTGTGAATAGTCTCCAGTATGATATCAATCTCAACGGCTTGCTTGTATGAGAAATATACTCCACCATAGTATCGGCTAATAAGCGACAACTCATTACTCAATCCTGTTTTTATGAGTTTATTATTTACCATACGAAGTTGATCAGACAAGCATGATAGATTATGTTCGAGATTGAATACTTCAACTGATCCATATTCGAGAATACAAGCCAATACTTCAAGGCTCTTATTCTTAATGGCTTCATGTTCCATTTGTATGAGTGGCGCAAAAGCATCTCTAAGTTTCTCCGCTGATTCCGTATACAATAATTCAAAGAATTTGTTTACATTTTC
>OHFV01001184.1_pt1 | contig 11916 bp, 9 predicted proteins | sample 1567611 | NCBI WGS metagenome assembly OHFV01 (sample SAMEA3879532, study PRJEB24766) | human gut metagenome | biome: human-associated habitat; feature: feces | place: USA | collected 1985/1987
CAATGGAACTTGCTTATATTGATGTTCCTGATGAGTTCACAGGAGTTGTTATCGAAAAACTCGGTCAGAGAAAAGGTGAACTCCGCAACATGACTCCGTCAAACGGTGGATATACTCGTCTCGAGTTCCTTATCCCGGCACGTGGACTGATCGGATACCGTGGAGAGTTCATGACAGATACAAAGGGAAATGGTATCATCAACACAAGCTTTGAAGGATATGCACCATACAAAGGAGATATCCAGTATCGTAAGCAGGGATCCCTGATCGCATTTGAGACAGGTGAATCCGTAACTTATGGTCTGTACAGTGCTCAGGAGCGTGGTACTCTCTTCATCGGAGCCGGTGAAAAAGTATATTCCGGTATGGTCATCGGACAGAATGGTAAAGCTGAAGATATCGAGCTGAACGTATGTAAGACAAAACATCTTACTAACACACGTTCTTCCAGTGCAGATGAAGCACTTCGTCTGACACCTCCGCGTGTCCTCAGTCTTGAGCAGGCACTTGACTTTATTGATACCGATGAACTTCTTGAAGTAACACCGGAAAATCTGCGTATCCGCAAGAAGATTCTGGATTCCAGAATGAGAAAACGCAGCACGATCAATAAATAATATTCGTGTTTGAAGCTTATGCTCGCGGATTAAAATAGCATTCATTAATTATCTGATAATTTTAAGATCGTCCTAAAGTTTTGAAAATTTTCATAATTTTAGGACGATTTATTGTATACAGAAAATCTTTTTCATGTTATAATGTAACCATGATACAGAAGTAATCTAATCATTCTTCTGTATAATTTGAACAAAGGAGTTGAGCAGCATGAAATTTATTATCAGCGGAAAAAACATCGAGGTAACACCGGGATTAAAGGATGCTATCGAACAGAAATTAGGAAAACTTGAAAGGTACTTCACTCCTGAAACAGAAATCAATGTAACGCTCAGTGTAGAAAAAGGACGTCAGAAAATTGAGGTAACAATCCCAGTCAAAGGAAATATTATCCGTTCTGAGCAGACAAGCAATGATATGTATGTTTCCATTGATCTTGTAGAAGAGATCATCGAACGCCAGCTTCGCAAATATAAAAACAAACTGGTCGCTCGTAATCAGGGACATCCTACATCATATGCTCCATCAGGTAACAGCTTCAGAAAAGAATTCTTTGATTCAGAAGAAGAGACAACAGAAGACGATGAAGTCCGTATCGTTCGTACAAAGAAGTTTGGTATTAAACCAATGTTTCCAGAAGATGCTTGTGTTCAAATGGAACTTCTCGGACATAACTTCTTCGTATTCTCCAATGCAGAGACAGATGAAGTCAATGTAGTATACAAAAGAAAAGATGGTTCATTTGGTCTGATCGAACCAGAATTCTCATAGAACAGTAACCATATTTATTCAGTATAAGTAGATTTATTGAATATAATATGACACTTACTTAAAGGAAATGAACCGCTGCCAGAATATCAATATCCGGCAGCGGTTCATTTCTATCTCACAGAATAACCTCTTCTATGAGAATCATTCTTCATCAAAAATCTTAATTCCATCTTCTGTCCTTGCAAACCAACAGGTTGTCTCCTCATCCAGAACCACCTGGCCGTTTGTCCCTTCCATCAGTTCAGCTCGCAGGCTGCCCATCTCATCTGTCGGAACAAACACTGTCATTTCAACCTTATCTGTGTAAACAGGTTCTAATTGATCCAGATTTCGATTTGCAATCAGATATTGAATTTTCCCCAAATCCGTATAATTCGTCTCAATCCCAAGTTTCACTCCATGAATCCTTGCGATGCTCTCACTGTTCTTCAATCCTTCGAGCGTTGCTGCTGTATAAGCCCTGACCAGTCCACCTGTTCCAAGAAGTGTACCTCCAAAATATCTTGTGACGATTACAAGTACATTCGTCAGTTCTCTCCCACGGATCACCTCCAAAATAGGCTTTCCTGCTGTCCCTGCCGGTTCTCCATCATCACTCATTCTTTCTGCCGCCGGATTCCTTCCTATAATGTAAGCCCAGCAATGATGTCTCGCATCCCAGTACTGCTTTCTTGTCTGCTCTAAAATCTCCATTGCTTCTTCTTCTGATGTGACCGGATACACCTCTGCAATAAATCTGGATTTCTTTTCAACAATTTCTCCATTTCCGCCCTTATATATTGTATGGTAGATTTCCATTTTTCAGTCTCCCATTCTTTTTTTTATTTTTGCTATATTTGAAAATATTTCTTTATCTAATATACCATGCTTTTCTATATAAAACTGTATTTTTTCTTAAGATTTTCAGGAAAATTTGAACTTTTCAAATTTACCTTTATTTACATCGGTAAATTTGATATAATCATAGAAGTCAATAAAGGAGGATATTATACGTGAATTACGGAAAATCGAATCTTTCTAGAAGAAAAAAGCAAATTTCTTCTAAAAAGAAAAGGAAAAAGAAGCGAGTCGGCGTACGTTTTTTCAAAGCCCTCATTATTTGTTTTCTGCTTTTGATCGTCATTGGGGCAGCCGGAATTGGCATATATGTAAAAAAAGTGATTGACAATACACCGGAAGTCACTGCAAAGGACATTATGCCACAGGGCTATACAACGAATATTGTCGATTCCAATGGAACCTTGCTTGAGCAACTCAAAGACTCTGATTCTAACCGTGTTTACAAGAAATATGACGAGATTTCACCATACATGGGGAAAGCTTTTGTTGCGATCGAGGACGAACGTTTCTACAAGCATAACGGTATTGATATCCAGGGAATTATCCGTGCCGGTGTCAATGGTGTTGCACATGGCTTCCATTTCACAGAAGGAGCCAGCACATTAACCCAGCAGTTAATCAAAAACAATGTATTCCCTAATTTCATCAATGAGAGTAAGTATCAGCGAATTGAACGTAAAATCCAGGAACAGTACCTTGCACTAAAGATTGAAAAAGAGATGAGTAAGGAAGAGATTCTTGAGGCATACATGAATACAATCAATTTAGGACAGGGATGCCTCGGAGTTCAGACAGCTGCACAGCGTTACTTTAATAAAGATGCAAAAGATCTGACTCTTTCTGAATGTGCAGTTATCGCAGCAATCACCCAGAGTCCGTCAAATCTGAATCCGGTCAGCAACCCGGAGGCTAATGCAAAAAGACGGGAAAAAGTTCTGAAAAACATGAAGGAACAAGGCTCTATCACAAAGGATGAATACGATGAGGCAATGGCGGATAATGTATATAACCGCATTTCCGAAACAGCGTCAAATACAACTGCATCCAAACCTTACACTTATTTCATCGATGCAGTCATCAATCAGATCGTGGATGATCTTGTAACTGAGAAGAGTTATACAGAAACACAGGCATACAATCTGCTCTATAGCGGCGGCCTTACGATCAAAGTTACACAGGATGCTGATATTCAGGCCATCTGTGATGATGAAGTTGCTAATGTAGGGGATTATCTCAATGGTGATACAGAATATGGGCTTGATTACGCACTTACTATCCACAGGGCAGATGGTTCTTCTGAGAACTACAGTAAAGAACAACTTGCTTCCTATATTCAGAGTGCCTGGGGATATGACACTCCACTTCTCTACGGTTCCGAAGGAGCTGCACAGGAAGCAGTTGATGCATTTAAATCAACGCTCAATATCAATGAAGCAGGCGGAGACACTGTTGATGAAAGAATTGAGCTCTCACCTCAGCCGCAGACTTCTGTTGTTGTGATGGATCAGTATACCGGACAGGTGAAAGCTATCGTCGGTGGACGCGGCGAAAAGAATTCCAGTCTTTCTCTAAACCGTGCCACAGATTCTGCAAGACAGCCTGGATCCTGTTTCAAGATTCTTGCTGCTTATGCACCGGCACTTAACGAAGGAAAGATCACCCTTGCAACAACAATTGATGATGAAGAATATGAATATAAGAACGGACAGTCTGTAAACAACTGGGATAAAAAATATATCGGTCCAACACGTGTCCGTTATGGAATTGAACATTCTATGAATGTCCTTGCTGTCAAGACATTAACTGACTATGTTGGTGAAACAGAAAGTTATGATTATCTTCTTAATTTTGGATTTACAACGCTGTCTGAAGATGATAAATATTCACAGGCAAAAGCTCTTGGTGGTATCACGAACGGTGTATATAATATCGAGATGACAGCTGCCTATGCAGCAATTGCCAATGGAGGAACTTACACGAAGCCGATTCTTTACACACAGGTTCTGGATCATGATGGAAATGTTCTTCTCGATAACACAACCCCTGAGACACATGAAGTCTTAAAAGACTCCACTGCTTATCTTCTGACAAGTGCAATGGAAGACGTTGTCAACGGTGCCGGTGGAACCGGTGGTTCTGCAAGACTGAGCAACATGCCTGTTGCCGCTAAAACAGGTACCAGCCAGGAAAGCCGTGACTTGTGGATTTCAGCATTTACGCCTTATTATACAGCGTCTGTATGGGGTGGATATGATGAGCATAAGACAATGGACAGATTAAGCCAGAGCTGGCATCAGAAACTTTGGAAAAATATCATGGAACATATCCAGGATACAAAAGGACTTGAGTACAAAGACTTTGAAATTCCATCCTCTGTCGAAGAAAAGACGGTTTGTACTAAAACAGGACTCCTTGCCACAAGCAGTTGTCCTGCTATTACAGAGTATTTCTCAAAAGACAATGCTCCGACAAAGAGCTGCAGTGGTCACTATGTTGCCCCATCAAAAGATTCCAAGAAAGATGATTCTGAGAGTTCTGATGAGAACACACCTGCTACAGGTACCGATTCTTCCGGAACAACCTCATCACCGGATTCTTCCTCTGCTGGGACAACAACCGAACCTGCTGCCGGCGGAGACTCTGCTGGAACAACCGGAACAACTACAGGTGATACTTCCGGCAGCACTACTGGTGGCGACACTGGAAGCGGAAGTACCACTCAATAAGTAAATCACGCGCCGCAAGGCGCAACTGAAAAGGAGAGGCTATATAAAATGCCTCTCCTTTTCATATACCTATATAACTGATTGTTCTTGTTATCCTGTCTGTATCTCTCTGATACAGTATTCTGCTATCTTGTTTTACGGTTAATATATCTTGCTTTATATTTAGAATATACAATCGTCTGATCTTTATATAAACTATAATATCCGGAAACCGCATAGCTGATTGATATCGCGATCAGATAATATGCTGCTCCTGAAAATCCAAACAGTTCGAATGAAATCAGCATTGCCGTAATCGGACAGTTCGTCACTCCGCAGAAAAGTGCAACCATGCCGGCTGCAGCTGCTAACTCCGGTGAGAATCCAAGTATTCCACCGGCAACACATCCAAACGTCGCGCCAACACTGAATGCCGGTACAATCTCACCGCCACGGTATCCTGCCCGCATCGTAAGCGCTGTAAGTAACATTTTCCATAAGAAATCGAGTGGTCCTGCTTCACCGTTTTCAATAGCTCTTGCGATCAATCCGCTTCCTGCTCCCATATAATCTTTTGTATTCAGACATATTGTGATCAGAATAATCACTCCTGCCGCGACTACAATTCTAATATACGGATTTTTCAAGTACTTTGTATACAACTGCCCTACTATTTTTAACAGAATACAAAATAGAATACTTAAAATCCCACACCCCACTGCGATCAATGCCATCTTAAGTCCTGTCTCCACAGTAAGTCCCGGGATAGAATGTACCGGAAATGTCTCCGGATCAATCCCCATTCCTGTTGCAAACTCTGCCGCAATGATAGCTGCGATCACACACGGAAGAAGCGCCGCGTAATACATTACCCCCACGCTCGCAACCTCCATTGCAAAAACTGCTGCTGCCATCGGTGTTCCAAACACGGCTGCAAACGCTGCACTCATTCCACACATAATCATCACATGGTGATCAAATTCATCTAAATGAGCCAGTTTTCCAAGCCAATTTCCAATACTTCCACCAAACTGTATCGACGCTCCTTCTCTTCCTGCCGAACCGCCGGTAAGATGCGTCAATAATGTTGACACAAAAATCAATGGTGCTGACAGAAACGGAACATCATCCTTTGATTTAATAGTAGCAAGTACCTGATTCGTTCCTCCGTCCTGTCTTCCTATCCTCTCATACATAAATACAATCAGAACTCCTGCAACCGGCAAAAGCATAAAAATCCAATTGTGTGTATCCCTGTATTCCGTTGCTGCCTTGATACATCCTGCAAATACTGCACTCGCACCGCCTACAACCAGACCTGTCAAAACAGAAAGCCCCATCCATTTCAGAAAATTCCACGTGTTCTGTCGGATCCTTTCATAATAATACTTTATTACTATTTTTGTATCGTGGGAATGTTTTCGTTTTCCCATCCCCGTATTTTCTGTATTTTCTTTTTCTTCCATTTACATTTCCCCTCTTGTATTTCTCTTTTGTTCCGAACTCTGATTGCTTTCTTATGTTCAGATAAAATCTCTTGCCTTATTTATTATAAAATGATTTTCCTTACCATGCAACACAGAAAAAAGGATGGTTTTCACACGTTCGAACGTTTCTTGTTCGTTGTGCCAAACCATCCTCTAAATCAATTATTTTTTACCTCTGCCTTATCATTTCATTCTTTTTATACTGCTTCTTCTTTTGTATTCACACTCTTGGATTCTCTGTCCTCTTTGAATTTATCATAATATGCAAACATTCCTGCAAGGAGTGTTCCTGAAATAGAATGCCATGTACAAGATACTGCACAGATGATTGCTGACTCCGGTGTGGATGCAAACTGTGCTGTTGTTGTTGCAAGGTTTGTTGCAAGTCCTGCATTCTGCATACCTACCTCGATCGAGATTGTTCTCTTCTTCGCTGTATTCATTCCTGTGAGTTTACCAGCTCCGTATCCAAGCAGATATCCAAGTCCATTATGAAGAAATACTGCCACGAAGATTACAACACCGGACTCAAAGAATTTGCTTCCCTGTGAAGATACTACACCGCCGACAACGCATGCAAGTCCAAGTACTGCAATACCAGGCATAATTTTCTGAAGTTCTTTGAATGTTTTATTTTTTCCTAACAGATAGTTGAGTAAGAATCCTACAGCTACCGGGAAGATAACTGTTTCAATAATGGATACAAACATAGGTAATCCTTTGATTGAAATATGTGTACCACTTGCCAGCAGTGAAACCATAAGTGGTGTCATAACTGGTGAGAGCAATGTTGAAACTGTTGTCATTCCTACAGAAAATGCTACATCTCCACCACACAGATAGGACATAATATTGGATGACACACCACCAGGACAACATCCGACAAGGATCAGTCCCAAAGCGATTCCATCCGGAAGATTCAATGCCTTTGTCAGTGCAAATGCAAGGAATGGCATAATCAGATACTGAGCGATTGCTCCGATGCAGATATCAAACGGTCTCTGCGCAAGAATCTTAAAATCCTCTGTTGTTAATGTCAGACCCATACTAAACATGATCACTCCGATAATAATAGACTGACAGGTAAATTTATTGGATACCGGATCGACAAACAAAGCGTTGTTAACCCATCCCATCATTGTCGGGACAAAGAATGTCACTACTGCAATGGCAATAACAACCACTGAAGTATAATCTGATAAAAATTTGCTGACTTTTTGTAATGCTTTCATTACAATACCTCCTTAGGATTCTTGTTCACCTAAAATTTGTATTCTTCTTGAGATATATTCAAAAAAAGTCCCTTTCCAGAACTCAATCTGAAAAGGGACGAATATAATCCGCGTTACCACCCTAATTCCGCAAAAATTAATGCTGCGACACTTCACATACCAACATATGCTATCCATATAACGGTGGATCCCGGCGAGGTTTACTTGCAACATGTTCATCTGCTTTCAGCCCGCTTCTTAGAGAGGATATCCTTACCCGGTTATTGTCTGTTCACACCAGCCACAGACTCTCTGAAAATAATGACGGATACGGTTTTGTTCTCATCAACGAATTTTGGTGAACTGTATTTTGTTTACTCTGACATTATAGTCCTCTGAAATCAGAAATCAAGAGTCTATTTTAATCTTTTTCTTGATTTATTTTAATCTTTTTGTCGTAAAAATTTATTTTCAAGGCTTAAATCCACCTGGAAAAATATTCTTTTTCCTGTTGTTTCCCCGCACTTTTCATGCTACACTGTATATAAGAATCATCGGATTTTAACTTTTCATTGCTTTCTTTTGGAAGTGATGTTTTTTTTGTGATTTTATCTGTTTTCTTTCATTATTTTATCTGGTAAAGGGGTGTTAGGGAATGAGTAATGAAATAACGAAAAGACGAAAGCGAACAATTGAAATGACTCAGGGATCTCTTTGGAAAAACATGTTTTTCTTCAGTGTTCCTCTTATATTTTCCCAGATTTTGGAAGTGATGTTCAACTTAAGTGATGTCGCTGTTGTCGGACATTTTGCAGATTACAAAGCACTTGGTTCTGTCGGCTCGACAACTACACTTGTCACACTGTTCACGGGACTTCTGATCGGGCTCGGAAGTGGTGTCAACGTCCAGGTTGCCAATAAACTCGGTGCCGGTGATAAGAAAGCTACAAAAGAAACCATTCACTCTGCACTCATTATCTGTGCAGCGGCAGGTATTTTTGTCTGTCTGATCTGTCTGCTTTTTGCAGGACCAATGCTTTCCATGATGAACACAAAGCCCGAACTGCTCGATCAGGCTGTTCTCTACATGAAAGTTTTTGCACTTGGCATGCCTGCCACGGCAGATTATAATTTCGGCAACGGTGTCTTAAGCGCCCGTGGGGATACAAAGCGTCCGATGTATTACCTTGCATTTGCCGGAATACTTAATGTCCTATTGAATCTGATCTTTGTTATCGTATTCCATATGGCTGCTGTCGGAGTTGCTACTGCCAGTGCAATCGCACAGTACGTTTCAGGAGGATTGATCCTGATCCATCTGATGCGACGCGATGATGAATGTAAAGTTCGTCTGCGCAATCTGCGTTATCATAACATTTATGGAAAAGGAGTTCTTTATCTCGGTGTTCCATCCGGTCTTCAGAATGCGATTTTCGCGATTGCAAACCTTTTTGTTCAATCCGGAGTCAACTCCTTTGATGCGATCATGGTTTCCGGAAATGCTGCCGCTGCGAATGCAGACAATCTGATTTACAATGTTATGTTTGCCTTCTATGTGGCCTGTTCCAGTTTCATGAGCCAGAACTGGGGAGCCGGGAATAAAGAAAGAATGAAAAAATGCTATCTCGTAACACTTACCTATTCTTTCAGTGCAGGCCTGCTTCTCGGAGGAGCACTCTTCTTCTTTGGGCGCCCATTCTTGTCTCTGTTTGCCACAGAACCAGCCGTTATCGCAGCTGGTATGCATAGAATTAGGATTATGGGATTCTCCTATGCATTCAGCGCCTTTATGGACTGTGCGATTGCATCTTCCAGAGGAATCGGCAAGAGCATTGCTCCTACATTTATTGTTATCATGGGATCCTGTGTATTTCGTATTATATGGATCTATACGGTATTTGCTTACTTCCATACAATTCCATCTCTGTATCTGCTGTACATCTTCTCCTGGGGACTCACAGCGATTGCAGAAACCATATACTTTAAAGTTAGTTTCAAGAAAGTGCTTGCATAACAGAAATGTGAAGCAAGTCATATGAAAATACAAATCTCCCGAAGAAATTTAAGTATAAAAATACTGATTTCTACGGGAGATTCGTATTTTAAGATTTAGATCCTAAAAATTGGTATTAACAGAAAGCTGCTTCTATTTTCTTTTTTATTTTTCGACTTTATTATACTTTTCTTTATCAAGCACGCCCTCTTTAAAGTTCACAATTACATTCGTCGCTGCATCTCCAATTACATTCAGTGTAATAACCGCCATTCCCGGAAGATAATTCATTGCCAATACAAGAGAGTAGCCGATCATACAAAGTTCTGAACTCATTCCAAGACCTGTCATAACTACATATACCATCGTGGTTCCCGCAACCGGAATTGCCGGAGTTCCCATCGCCGTGCAGATAGAAAGAAAAGCTGCTATGGCAAGTGTTGAAGGCTTAATATCAATTCCTGCCGCTGTCGCAATAAATGTAATCGCAATCATATGCATCGCTGTCGTACCGTTCATGTTGATCGTCATACCTGTAGGAAGAACAAAACTGCTGATTTCTTTTGAACATCCCAGTTCTTCCGTACATGTCTTTGTATTCAGCGGAAGTGTTGCCGCAGAAGAGTTTGTCGCTGCTGCAAAAAGACCAATTTTTGCAGATTTCTTCATAAATGGTATAGGATTTAATCTTGTACTCAAGAAAATTCCAACTGGATATATGGTTGAAACAAGAACGAGACTTACAACAATTGTTGTCAAAATCCACACGAGTGTTGGTTTAATATATTCAATACCGTAAACAGACAGTGTTCTCGAAATCATACAGAAAATAGCCAGTGGTCCAATCTTATCAATCAAGAAGTTCAAGAACAGCTGAACTACATCATTCAGATTCTGAAGTACATTCTTCAAAGGCTCTGTTTTTTCTCCGAGAGCTGTCATTGAAAGTCCAAGGATCAATGCAACTACTACAACTGCGAGAATCGAGTTGTTAGAAGAAAACGCTGTAAAAATATTGGATGGTACAGCATTAATTACTGTCACTAACGGATTATAACCTTCCATTGTCACTGTTTCTGTTGCTTCCTGTGCCGGAAGATTTACATTGAACCATCCCATACATTTTACAAAATATGCCATAGCTCCGGCAAGGGCAGCTGCCACTACATAAAAGCAAAGATATGTAATAAATGTTCTTCCTGCGATTTTTCCAAGACGTTCCGGATCTGCCAGACTGCACATTGCAAGACTGAGAGATGTAAGTACAAGAGGAACAATTGCCATCTGAAGTCCTCTCATAAACAACTGACCAATAATATAGAACAATCCAAGCCCTTCAAATCCATTTGTTGTTGTAATGTCCTGGAAGAAGATTGCATTAATGATATTCCACACATTTCCATTCCCATGACCATTCAAAAACTCTCTCAAAAATAATGACAGAAATCCGACAAAAAATCCTGCAACTACCGCAAAGATCATTCGCTTCACGATTGAATTCTTTTTTTCTTTGTTTTCCATGATTTTCATCCCCAATTCTTTTCTTATTTTTCACATACCTTTGTGAATTTCGTACGTTTTCTATGGTTTTATTTTACCTGTTTGGTAAATAAATGTCAATACATTTTCTGTGTTTCAAACATTTTTATGTTATTTTCACAAATTTTCCATTCTGATTTTGTTTGTTTTTTTGTCTAAAATGTTGTTTTCTGTGTTTCAAAAAAAGAAAATAAAAAGGCATCGAATCACATATCATAATTCGATGCCTTTTCACTTTCTTTTTTCATTTTCAACCCATCTTTAATAGATCAACTGAATCTCATGACTTTCACAATAAGCAACCCACTCGTCCGAAGGTCTGCTGTCTGTAATAATATAATTTACCTTATCCAATCCAATCAGGCTGACAAACGCTGACTGATCAAATTTAGAAGAATCTACCAGCAAAGCAACTTCATCTGCCTGTGCCAGCATTGCCTTCTTTACCTCCGCTTCACTTTCATTTGTATCCTGAACTCCTTTTTCAATACTAACACCTTTACAACTGATCAACGCAAGGCTTACATTGTACTTCGCAATATTTGTCTTTGCAAGTTGTCCCTGTAGAGAACATGATTTCTTATTATACTCGCCACCTGTAGAAATGAAATTGATTGCTGATTGTTGAAATTCTCGGAATATTTCTGTTGAGTTCGTCACAACTGTAATATCCGTTGAATTCGGAAGCAGTTTCAATGCCTCCACAACTGTTGTGCTGGAATCAGCAACAATTGTATTCTTTCCCTCAAATAATA
>OHFV01001185.1_pt1 | contig 11915 bp, 10 predicted proteins | sample 1567611 | NCBI WGS metagenome assembly OHFV01 (sample SAMEA3879532, study PRJEB24766) | human gut metagenome | biome: human-associated habitat; feature: feces | place: USA | collected 1985/1987
TGTATAGTTAATCAGATATTTAATATATATAGAAAGAATATTTTAGAAATACATTTAGATACTGTTAAAATGGAGAAATATAATGAAATTCGTTATACAAAGAGTTAATTCAGCAAGTGTAAAAGTTGATGGTAATGTCATAGGAAGTATAGGCAAAGGCTATCTTATACTGTTTGGTGCAGGCGAAGGTGACACAGAGGATATGCTTGTGCCATTTGCTGATAAAATATGCAAAATGAGAATATTCGCAGATGAGAATGGAAAGACTAATCTCTCAATTAATGATGTAGGTGGAGAAATGCTTATTGTCAGTCAGTTCACATTATATGCAGATTGCAGGAAAGGCAACAGACCAAGCTTTGTACACGCCTGTGAGCCAGATCTTGCCAATGAGTTATACGAGAAATTCGTAGCACTGTGCAGGGAAAGAGTTGCGAAGGTAGAAACGGGTGAATTCGGTGCGGATATGAAAGTGAGTCTTGAAAATGACGGACCATTCACTATTGTGTTAGACAGCAGAGATTTTAAATTATAAAATATAAGCTGTAAAATTAATGTTATAAATTAAATGTTGTAAATTAATGTTCAAAAGACTATTGAATTATTAGTTCTATTGTGCTATTTTATAAAAGAATTAAATAATACTTCAGGGCAGGGTGTCATTCCCTACCGGCGGTAAAGCCCGCGAGCATTATGCACGAACTGGTGGAATTCCAGTGCCGACAGTTACAGTCTGGATGGAAGAAGTAAAGTTGATATATTTAATTAGATAATCGTTGTTAAGCATATATTAAGATAATGTATTATGATAATAATATTATTAAGCTATTATAACTGTATTAGCTATTGATATTTGCAGAATATGTATTATATAGTTATTTAAGCCCTGGGAAGATTATTCTCAGGGCTTTTTTATTGATATTTTAAGAATGAAAAGCCCATTATATACATTTATTAGAGAAAGAAGGCGGGTAATATTATGGCAATGACAGATGAAGAATATATGCTAAGGGCTGTTGAACTGGCTAAGAAAGGAACAGGCTGGACTAATCCTAATCCGCTTGTCGGTGCAGTTATTGTCAAAGGCGGCAGGATAATAGGAGAAGGATACCATAAGAAATATGGTGGACTTCACGCAGAGAGAGAAGCACTTGCCAGTGCAAATGAGGATGTGAGTGGTGCAACGATATATGTGACACTTGAGCCATGCTGTCATTATGGCAAACAGCCACCCTGTGTTAATGCAATTATTGAGGCTGGAATAAAAAGAGTGGTGATAGGTTCTTATGACCCTAATCCATTAGTCGCAGGGAAGGGCGTGTCTATTTTAAGAGATCATAACATAACTGTTGATGACAAGCTTGTGTGTAGTGAGGAATGTAAAAGCCTTAATTATGTATTTTTTAATTACATAAAAGAAAAAAAGCCATATGTGATATTAAAGTATGCACAGTCCCTGGACGGAAAGATTGCAACGCATACAGGATTGTCACAGTGGATAACAGGGGAAACAGCAAGAAATAAAGTTCATATGGACAGGCATAGATATTCAGCCGTAATGGTTGGTGTTGAAACTGTTATAAAGGACAATCCTATGTTGACGTGCCGCAGTAAAGATATTGTTAATATCAACCAGCCGGCAAGAGTAATATGTGATACTAATCTCAGGACACCGCTTGATTGCAATATTGTACGGAGTGCGAAGCTGTACACAACATATATAGCGACAAGCTGCAAAGACGATGATAAGTGCAGGAAATACACTGAGGCAGGCTGTAAACTTATATATGTCAATAAAAATGATAATGATAATAATTCTCATATAGATATAAAAGAACTGATAATAAAGCTAGGACAGCTTGGCATAGACAGTATTGTGTGCGAGGGTGGAGCGACACTTAACTGGAGTATTCTGGCAAGTGGTATGGTAGACAGAATACAGGCTTATATAGCACCTAAAGTATTGGGTGGTGTAAATGCTCTTTCACCAGTAGGTGGAATTGGTGTTGATACTCCCGATAAAGCATATGAGCTTGATGATTATACGGTTACAAGATTGGGAAAGGATATATTAATTGAGGGGAAAGTGAGGTGTATATAATTGTTTACAGGAATTGTTGAAGAAATCGGACATATAGTATCTGTTCAAAGACACGCATTTTCTCAGATTATAACTATAAGTGCATCAGATATTCTTGGGGGAACCAATATAGGTGACAGTATAGCAGTTAATGGCGTGTGCCTGACAGTAACGTCAATTGGCAGTAAACAGTTCAGTGCAGATGTTATGCACGAAACTATTAATAAGTCATCACTTGGAAATCTGCGGGCAGGAATGGCTGTTAATCTTGAAAGAGCAATGCCAGCTAATGGCAGATTTGGCGGACATATAGTAAGTGGACATATAGATGGTGTTGGCAGAATAACAAAGATAAGCAAGGATGATAACGCTGTCTGGTACACAATTAATGCAGGTAAAGAGATTATGCAGTTAATAGTTCCAAAAGGTTCAATAACAATTGATGGAATAAGCCTTACTGTAGCAGGGGTTAATGATGATAGTTTTAAAGTATCTGTAATTCCCCATACAAGGCAGGTGACAACATTATCACAGCGTAGAATCAACGATTGTGTCAATCTTGAGAATGATATTGTAGGGAAATACATAAAAAGATTGTTACAGACAGGCGAAAGTCTTGATGTAACAGCGGATGGACTGGGCGAGATATCCACAAGGCAGGATGTCTCAGTAAAAGGGAAGTCATCACAAAGACAGAATACATCAGGGATAACAAGAGAGTTTCTTGGTAAATATGGATTTTAAAAAGGAGGATATATGTTTGAGTTTAACACAGTAGAAGAAGCAGTTGAAGATTTGAAAGCAGGTAAGATTATACTTGTTACAGATGATGAGGACAGGGAGAATGAAGGTGATTTCATATGTGCCGCTGAGTTTGCAACAACAGAAAATGTTAATTTTATGGCAACATATGGAAAAGGTCTTATATGTATGCCAATGAGTGAGGAGATAAGCAAAAAGCTATATTTCCCACATATGGTAGCAGACAATACAGATAACCACGAAACAGCATTTACAGTATCAATAGACCATGTTGATACAACTACAGGAATATCTGCAAAAGAAAGAGCCTATACAACAAGAATGGTAGTAAGTGATGATGCCAAGCCGGAGGACTTTAGAAGACCGGGACACAATTTTCCACTTATTGCAAGGAAGAATGGAGTTCTTGAAAGAAACGGACACACAGAAGCAACAGTTGATTTGATGAGGATTGCAGGACTTAAAGAATGTGGCTTATGCTGTGAGATTATGAAAGATGATGGCACAATGATGAGAAAGAACGACCTCATTGAACTTGCCAGAAAATGGAATTTAAAATTCATAACAATAAAGGCAATTCAGGAATACAGAAAATGCAACGAAAAGCTTGTAGAGTGTGTGGCAGTAACTAAAATGCCTACAAAATATGGAGAATTTGTTGCACATTGTTACATTAATAAATTAAATGGAGAACATCACGTTGCTTTAGTAAAAGGTGATGTTGGTAATGGAGAAGACCTTTTGTGCAGGGTTCATTCAGAGTGTCTTACAGGTGATGCTTTTGGTTCATTAAAATGTGACTGCGGACAGCAGTTTGCGGCGGCTATGACACAGATTAATGAGGAAGGCAGAGGAATACTGCTATATATGCGGCAGGAAGGCAGAGGCATAGGTCTTGTTAATAAGCTTAAGGCATATGCACTTCAGGACGAAGGAATGGATACGCTTGATGCTAATCTTGCCCTTGGATTTCCAGGAGATATGAGAGAATACTACATTGGAGCACAGATATTAAAGGATCTGGGTGCTAAGACATTACGTTTGCTTACCAACAATCCGGATAAGGTATACCAGTTATCTGATTTTGGAATGAAGATAAGTGAAAGAGTTCCAATTAAAATGGAAAAGACAGCTTATGATGGATTTTATCTTAACACTAAGAAGATAAGAATGGGTCATATGTTATAGATTTCATAGGATTGAAAGTTGAAAAAATCCGACATATAGCAGTATTGATGATTTATGAAAATTGTAATGAAATTAAATTAAAAAGACGAGGAGATTAATAGTTATGAGAGTATTAGAAGGAAAATTAGTAGACAATGGAACAAGAGTAGGTATTGTAGCGGCAAGATTTAATGAATTTATTGTATCAAAGCTGGTTGCAGGTGCACAGGACGGACTTATAAGACACGGAGTAAGCGATGACAATATAGACCTTGCGTGGGTTCCTGGTGCATTTGAAATACCACTTATTGCTTCTAAAATGGCAAAGAGCGGAAAATATGATGCAGTGATATGTCTTGGTGCAGTTATAAGAGGAGCTACAAGCCATTATGATTATGTTTGTGCGGAGGTTTCTAAAGGAATAGCTAATGTATCACTTAATACAGATATTCCAGTGATGTTCGGAGTGCTTACTACAGATACAATTGAACAGGCAATTGAGAGAGCAGGAACAAAGGCAGGTAATAAGGGATTTGAATGTGCAGAGGGTGCTATTGAGATGGTAAATCTTTCCCGTGAGCTAGAAAAATAACAAATTAATTGATTTTATCATCTGTCAAGGGTGTATTGAAAGTAATGATAATATGTCTGTCTGGTTATTAACCAGTGTTAAGGGGTGATACCAATGATGATGAAATTAAAGAACAGAATATTAGGAATATTACTTTTGTTTATCCTGCTTCCACTAAGCATTTTTGGTGGATTTTCAATTTACCAGACGAATAGGAAGATTGACGATATGACAGAGTGCAATCTTGCGACGGTGAGTGAGAATCAGAGAATTAATATTAAGAATTTCTGTGAGGACAGGAAGTCCGAAATGGAGATGATTGCCAATTATGCAATGACACAGGCGGCAATCAAAGAAAGTGTAGGAGAGCCAAGTCCTTATGATGCAGGTAAAGTTGATTTAGAGTATATTAACAATGTGTTGAAGGAACGAAAGAAATATGGGGTGTTTGTTGCAAGTATATCTATATTGGACAAGGATTTCAGGGTAGTAGCCTCAAGTGAAAGTTATGAGGCAGGTGATACAAAACAGAAGAAAAGTCTTTCACATTTTGTGACTGACAGCTCTGAGCGTAACAGTTTTCAGAAAGCATGGGATGAGGTTGACCATAACAGTAACCCGGTTGGTAAAATATATTATAAATACAGGGGTGATAGTTATGTAACTTATTATTCTGATGTTGATAACACTAATTGGGGAATGAGACTTACTGAGAATCTGAGTGCACAGAGGCAGACAGGCAGGTCATACACAGTTATGTTATGTCTTGCGTTTGTATTCTTTGTCCTTGCTATATTTATTGTGCAGATATTTATTACAAAGAATGTATTAGCACCAATAGAACAGATAATGAATGTGTTTAATGATATCAAGGCTACACAGGACTATTCAAAGAGACTGCCTAAATCAAATAGTGTTGAGATGAACCAGCTTTCCGATGAAATTAATGGACTTCTCACACATATAGAAGATGAGAATATTCAGGAAAAGGAAAGGCAAAGACATTTAAGAGAACTTGCTGAGTGTGATCCGCTTACTGGAATTAATAATAAAAAAGCGATTGAGCAGAAAATGCTTGCTATGGTTCAGAGTGCAACTGATAAAAAAGTGCGTATAAGTGTTGGATTTATTGATATTGATGATTTTAAAGATTACAATACTAATTATGGACATCAGGAAGGCGATAATGTAATCAAATTTGTTGCCAATACATTAAAGGAGAATTTTAAAGGTGAAGTTGGACGAAATGGCGGAGATGAATTTGTATTTGGTTATGAAGGGGATATAAGTAAAGAGGAACTTGATAGGAAAGTAAAGAAGGTCTATGATATTCTTAACAAGGGTTATACAAGAGGCGATTTGCTAAAGAATATGTCTGTTCCTTGTAGTATAGGTATTGTAACTGCGATAGGTGGAAGCTTTGATTATGCCAAGCTGTTAAAAGAAGCAGATAATGCAATGTATGATGCTAAGATTAATGGAAAGAATACATATGTAATAAGGGAGTTATAGGAATATTATTCCTATAACTCCCTTGGTTTATATAGTTTTAAGCATTTTTTACAAGTACAGCATAAAGTGTTCTTGAAAGAATACTTGCGACAACAAAGCATACAACAGCTTCAATTGCACCCTGTGTTCCGACAAATGCGATAACGAAAGTAAATGGATTGCTTGCAGCGAATTTAGTTACATAAGTCTGAATAAAATCAGTTCTATAGAAAAGTGCAACAAGTGTACTCATAAAGAGCAGTGTGTTAAGAAGTGGGCAGGCAAGGCTTGCGATGTAGTAAGATACCTTCTGTACACTGCGGATATTATGAAGTCCCTTGAATATAAGTCCTGTAAGAAGTCCCTCAAGTGTTCTTGGAACAACTGTAAGAATAATAGTGAATACAGGGCTGATATTAAATAATGCAAATGTAAATACAGAGCCGCCAGTTACTGCCTGATAGAGGCTTGTAAGTCCGAAAGTAAGACCACATATAAGTCCACCAACAGGACCAAGAATTATAGCACCAACAGCTACTGGAATTGTCAAAAATGTGATAGTAAGACCTGGAAGTTTAATGTATCCAAGTGGTGTAAAAGCCATAATGATAATAATTGCTATCATAGCGGCAAGTTCAACCATATATTTGGTTGTAAAAGTTTTGTTGGCAGTATTATTAACTGCACTTGTCTGGTTGTTATTCATAAAATCTCCTTTTCGTCTGATAAAACGGCAATCCTGTCTTTCAGACATTTTTAATTGTAGCGTTATGACAGATGGGATAAACACGAATAAGTGTATACAGATACCAAAATATCTCATATTAGTGTAAGTACATAAATAATGTAGATATACAGACTGGTATAAATTGATATACTATATTGTATATCAATCAAAATGAAATCAGAATATTAATTTAGCAGCAAAAGTTCAGAATAAAATCTTGTTACACGCCAATTGAGGTCGCACATCAATTCTTTCTTCTACCATTAAAAAACTTCCTTGAAATAATTAAATAAATAATCCAATAATTATAAACTATAAATACCAATGATTACAGGTGATAATAATTACTGGCAGCTGATACATTTTCATCCGAATAACGCTCACGCGTATAATATCATACTTGATAATACAGGGCAATACATAGATTGGATAAAATTGTATACAATGTTTATAAAGTATTAATAAATGCTTCTTATTTCCTTAATTTACATATTTTCTCAATAATGATAAAATAAGAAAATATCGTGGCAGACTACTTTATGTTATTGCCTGATTTGAAGAGATATAGTTTATGAAGAGTTTAATAGAAAGGAAGAATTATGAGCAGAATATTGAAAAGTATTGCCCCATACTGGAAATCAATAATAATTATTCTGTTGTTACTTGTGTTGCAGGCGAATTGTGATCTTGCACTTCCACAGTACACATCGAATATTATTGATGTTGGTATCCAGAATGGTGGTATAGGACATAGTATTCCAGAGAAGATTACTAAAGATGAATATGATATAGCGAAGATGTTTATGACGGACGAAGAGATAAGCATATGGGAGAAATGTTTTGAGGAACAGGATGACTTATATGTCCGTACAGAAAATAATGATAAAAGGTTAGATGAATATGATGATACACTTGCTATGGCACTGATTATTAATAATCAGATGTCATCAGTTACAGTCACACAGTTCAAACAGCAGATGGCGGCACAGATGGGCGTTGATGTATCTGAACTTGAGAATGTTTCAGTTGCAGACCTTGGAAAGAGAATGGGTGTGGAACTTGAAACATTTACTAAGGATATTGAAGATGCTGATGGTAATGAAGTTCCAACAGAATGTGTAGATATGAGAATTATATTCAAGGCAATGTATGATAATGGTGCAATGTCTAAAGATACGTTTATATCTATGAGAGATGAATTCCAGTCAACATTTGATACAATGGGTTCAACCCTTATATCTTCAATGGGAAAGGCTTACGCTAAGTCAATGGATGCAAAGGCTGGAATGGATATGAAGGCCATACAGAAAAGATACCTTTGGATATCTGGTGCTAAGATGGTAGGAATGGCACTTCTTATTGCGGTATGTACTGTATGTGTTGCATTCTTTGCATCAAGGGTTGGTGCTGGAGTTGGACGTGATTTAAGAGGAAAAGTATATAAGAATGTAATGAGCTTTTCTAATGCAGAGCTTGATAAGTTCTCAACAGCTTCACTTATCACACGTACAACTAATGATGTACAGCAGATACAGCTCGTATGTGTTCTTATATTAAGAATGGTTCTTTATGCACCTATTATTGGTATCGGTGGAGTTATAAAGGTAATGTCAACAGGTGCTGGAATGGAATGGGTAATAGCCCTTGCAGTTCTTGTAATTATTGGCTTTGTACTTTTACTTATGGCAGTTGCAATGCCTAAGTTCAAGCTTATGCAGAAGCTTGTTGATAATGTCAATCTTGTATCAAGAGAGATACTTACAGGTCTTTCTGTTATCCGTGCATTCGGTAGAGAGAAGAAGGAAGAAGAAAGATTTGATAAGGCTAATAAAGAGCTTACAAAGACAATGCTTTTTACTAACAGGGTAATGACATTTATGATGCCGGTTATGATGCTTATAATGAACTGTCTCTCAGTAGGTATTGTATGGGTAGGAGCTCACAGAATTGACAGCGGTGTTATGCAGGTAGGTTCAATGACAGCATTTATTACATATGCTATGCAGATTGTAATGTCATTCCTTATGCTTACAATGTTGTCAATTATGCTTCCAAGAGCGATTGTAGCAGCAGACCGTATAGATGAAGTTATTAATACAAAGTCATCAATAACAGATGCAGAGTCACCTAAGAGTATAAGCAATCCTAAAGGACTTTTAGTATTTGACCACGTTAACTTTAAGTATCCGGGTGCTAATGAAAATGCTCTTGAAGATATCAATTTTGTGGCTGAACCGGGGAAGACAACAGCTATTATAGGAAGTACAGGATGTGGAAAGTCTACACTTGTTAATCTTATTCCAAGACTTTATGATGCAACAGAAGGTTCAATAACTCTTGATGGTGAGAATATCAAGAATATCTCAATGAAGGAATTAAGAGATGAACTTGGTTATGTACCACAGAAGGGAATATTATTCTCAGGTACTATTGAGTCTAATATCAAATTCGGTGCACCAGAGGCTTCCATGGATATAGTAAAGGAAGCAGCTGAGATTGCACAGGCAACTGAATTTATTGAAACTAAGTCAGCAAAATATGAAAGTCCAATCGCACAGGGTGGAACTAATGTATCTGGTGGACAGAAGCAAAGACTTTCAATTGCAAGGGCTATTGCTAAGAATCCTAAGATATTTATATTTGATGACAGCTTTTCAGCACTCGATTTAAAGACAGATGCGGCACTTAGAAAGGCACTTGCTTCTAAGGTTACAGACAGTACAGTTATCATAGTTGCACAGAGAATAAGCACAATACTTCACGCGGACCAGATTTTGGTTATGGATGAAGGTAAGATAGTAGGAAAGGGTACTCACGAGGAACTTCTGAAGAATTGTGAGGTATACCAGCAGATAGCCAAATCTCAGATGTCAGCTAAGGAACTGGGAATTGACGGAAAGGAGGAAGCATAATTATGGCAGATAATAACTCATATAAGCAGACTCCAAGACGAAGAGGTCCAGGAGGCGGTATGGCTCCTGCAGAAAAAGCCAAGAATTTTAAAGGCTCAATAAGCAAGCTTATGCAGTATAGGCAGATATAAGATTGCTATATTGGCAGTTATGATTATGGCGGCGGCTTCTACAGTATTTACAGTAATAGGACCTAAGGTATTAGGTAAGGCAACAACAGGTCTTTCAGAAGGCCTTATGAAAAAGATTACAGGAACTGGTGGAATTGATTTCTCATATATTGGAAGAATTCTTATAATTGTACTCTGTCTGTATGCGTGCAGTGCAATATTCAGCTTTATTCAGGGCTGGATAATGACAGGTGTTTCACAGAAGGTGTGCTACAGACTTCGTAAAGAGATATCAGAGAAGATTAACCGTATGCCTATGAAGTATTTTGAGAGCAGGACATACGGAGAAGTTCTTTCAAGAATAACTAACGATGTTGATACATTAGGAATGGGTCTTAACCAGAGTATAACAACAATTATTACATCAGTTGCTACAATGATAGGTGTTCTTGTAATGATGTTAAGCATTTCACCACTTATGACAATTATTGCGATAGTTATTCTTCCAATATCCGTTGGTCTTGTATCATTTGTTGTTAAGAAGTCACAGAGTTACTTTAAGACACAGCAGGAATATCTTGGACATATTAATGGACAGATAGAAGAAACATATGGCGGACATATGGTTGTTAAGTCGTTCAATAAAGAGAAGGATATGGTGGATACATTTGACAAGACTAATGCTGTATTATATTCATCAGCCTGGAAGTCACAGTTCTTCTCAGGAATGATGCAGCCTATTATGATGTTTGTTGGTAACCTTGGTTATGCAGGTGTTGCACTTTCAGGTGGTATGCTTGCTATCAATGGAGTTATCACAATTGGTGATATTCAGGCATTTATACAGTATGTTAAGAACTTCACACAGCCAATAACACAGATTGCACAGGTTATTAATCAGGTACAGTCTATGGCAGCAGCTTCTGAGAGAGTATTTGAATTCCTTGAAGAAGAGGAAGAAGAACAGATAGCTGCCAATCCAGTACCTACAGATAATATCAGAGGTGAAGTTGAGTTTAAGCACGTTAAGTTCGGATATAAGGAAGACCAGATTATTATTAAGGATTTCTGTGCCAATGTTAAGCCAGGACAGAAGGTTGCTATCGTTGGTCCAACTGGTGCAGGTAAGACTACAATGGTTAAGCTTCTTATGAGATTTTATGATGTTAATTCAGGAGAAATCCTTATTGACGGACATAATATCAAGGACTTTAATAGACGTGAATTAAGAGATGCATTTGGAATGGTTCTTCAGGATACATGGCTTTATAAAGATACTATTATGGAAAATATCAGATATGGAAAGCTTGATGCTACTGATGAAGAAGTAATCGCTGCGGCTAAGGCAGCACACGCACATCATTTTATAGAGACTCTTCCGGGTGGATATAATATGGAACTTAATGAGGATGCAAGTAATGTGTCACAGGGACAGAAGCAGCTTCTTACTATTGCAAGAGCTATTCTTGCTGACAACCCAATCCTTATCCTTGATGAGGCGACAAGTTCTGTAGATACAAGAACAGAGATTCAGATACAGAATGCTATGGATAATCTTATGAAGGGCAGAACGAGCTTCGTAATTGCCCACAGATTATCAACTATAAAGGATGCTGATATTATACTTGTTATGAAAGAAGGAGATATCGTAGAGCAGGGCAATCACGAAGAATTACTTGCTAAGGGTGGTTTCTATGCTGACCTTTATAACTCACAGTTTGAGGAGGCAGAAGCATCTTAAGCTATGAGAGATACATTTATAGAATGGCTTATTTTAATCAATATAATAACATTTGTTATATATGCACTGGATAAATATAAAGCAGTACATCATCTTTGGAGAATACCTGAAAAGACGCTTATATTCTTAGCAATTATAGGTGGTTCTCCAGCGGCACTACTTGCTATGTATACAATAAGACATAAGACAAGGCATATTAAATTCACACTGGGTGTACCAGTTATACTTGTTATTCAGATAATCGTGCTTTATATTCTTTATACAAGATATGGTATATTTACAGGGTGAATATGAAGATTAAAGAAGTAATATGTTAAAAAAGTATAGATATAATATAGGACTGTGAATAAAAAA
>OHFV01001186.1_pt1 | contig 11906 bp, 10 predicted proteins | sample 1567611 | NCBI WGS metagenome assembly OHFV01 (sample SAMEA3879532, study PRJEB24766) | human gut metagenome | biome: human-associated habitat; feature: feces | place: USA | collected 1985/1987
CAGGTCATCTATTTCGAGTGGTTCCTGAACTACCGGTTCGGTAAATACATCAAGGACGGCAAGGACCGCATCTTCATCAAGGACAGCACGAGTGTCGGTGTGGACCTGTACCACGAAGGGGCGGAATACCAGCGTCCTTTCACCGTATGGTACAACGGGGAACAGGTTACAACGGACAACGAGGCGGAACGCCCCCGTCCGTTCTACCTGCTGGCGGAAGAGAAGCTGATCAACAAGGTCAACTTCATGGTCTGCGTCCCGCCCGTCACCATACCTCCGCGGGAACTGGTCTATATGCTTTCCTATGTGGTGAACACCTATAAGACAGCAGGCAAGACCTACCTGATCAAGATCGACGAAGACGAATACACCCCCAATAAGAATACAGGACAATGAAAGAATATATTGCGGAAACCGGCGGACGGTATACCTACTCGGACGATATCCTGAACTTGCAGGAACTGGCTCTCAGCATGAGTGCCGTTTTTGACGGCTGCTCGGACTTCATCATCTCCGGATGCGAGATCGAGGGTCCCCGCGTCTCCCCGGGTTATGTCTGGCTCGGCGGAAAGGTACGCCGTTTCGACGGCTGCGCCGATGCCGTCTATCCCTATTATATATACGAAATCAACCGGCATGAATCGGTGGTCTACGCCAATGAGGTCAACAAGCGCGGGCGTACCTGTTATCTCTGTGCCGGGGCCAGGGCTGTTCCGGATACGGTCGATCCGGTTACCGGCAAACTGCCGGCGGCTATCGAGGTGACGGAGAGCTACGCGCCCCGGTTCATCGACAAGTTCTTCGGCCGCTATGCTGTCCTGCTCGATACACCTTTTGCCCGGCAGACCGTCAAGAAGGATCTGGTGCTGGCCGGAACGTTCACCGGGCAGAAAGAAATCAGCTCCAAGACCGCCGTCTCCGTCAGCGGCGGGAACGGCTACATGCTCAAAGGTATCGTCAAGGCGGACGGCCATGCCGCCATCGGTGCCTACCTGCACGGTCTGCTTGTCAACGAGATTGTCATCCGGACGGACGGCACGTTCAGTTTCATGAAACAAGGCAAGGAACTGGCCAGGGTTACGGAAGACGGCATATCCTGCGGTACTTCGCTGAATGAAAACGCCCGGATCGGGGCTGTCCGCATCAAGGGATACGACATCTATAACACCTCGGATGTGACGGATGAGGGTTGTATCCGTATCAATTACCACGGCACGGAGGGCGGCGGAACAAAATACCGTGACTTTGCCGTGCATGACGGAAAAGCCTGCACCACACCTGTTTTGAAAGTCATCGGGCGTACCGCCACCCTGCAGGTCGGCGGACTGCTCTCCCTGCAAAGCACCGGACGGGGTATCGATATTCAGAATACCGCCTATACGAAAGACAATGCCAGGCTGACAAACCTGATTACCTGGCGCGACAGTGCCGCCGCGCTGCTCGCCACCGTCGGCTTCGACACCGCTGACAGTTTCCGTTTTGCGCTGAGGAACGCTCTGGGCGACATCGTGCTTGCCCCTTTGGGAGCGGTGGATGTGCTCGGTACGCTTAAAATCAACGGAAAATCCGTGTCCGACACCTATGTGACCGTCAGGGCCTTTACGGAGGCGATGGGAAAGAAAGTGGATGTGGTAGAAGGCAAACAGCTCTCTACCGAAGACTTCACGACCGAATACAGGAAGAAACTGGCGGCTATCACTACCGGAGAACTGACGGAGGGCGGCGAAGGTTATGTCACATCGGGAACCGTCGCGGCGGCTTTGAAAATGAAACTCTCCGCCGACGGGAACCTTTCCGATGTCATGGACAAGGCTGCCGCCCGGAAGAATATCGATGTCTATTCCAAAGCGGAAGCCGGGGAGGTATTTCTGGAAATCTCCGAAGGATTGAAGGAGCTGGTGCGCCTGACGGCGGACGAGATCAGCGGGCTGACGGCAGAGGAAGCCGCCGAACTGAAAGCAAAGCGGCAGGCGGCCGTCAGGGATACCCTCGATGCCGAAAAGAAAGGTACCGGGGAGCTGAAACTGGCCAAGACCTCGAACCTGTCCGACCTTCCGGACAAGGGCAAGGCACGCAAGAACCTCGAAGTCTATTCCACGGCCGAGATAGACCGGATGATGGACGGCAAGCTCGGGACTGACTCCGCTTACGAGGGCATTGTCTTCACACCCGAACTCAGGGACAAACTGCTGGAAATCAAGACCGGTTCGTTCGCCTACATAGATGAAGGCGGCATTTCGCACGCGCAGGTCGAGGGATACGTGATGACCTCGCAGGTTGTCAGGGAACTCAAGAAAAAGGCGGAACGGCTGATGGGCGGCTACAACGCTTCCGAAAAGGATACCATCGCCACCAACCTGAACCTGTATACCAAGGCCGGGGCGGACGCCCGCTTCGCCGCGCTTGAAAACCTGTTCCAGGATTACATCGACTTTTTGACCGGGAAAGGAAAATCCCCCATGGAAGCCCGGCAGCTCCTGCGGAACAAGTTGGACGTGCTGTCCAAAGACGAAATCGTCAAGGACTACCTGCGCAAGGACGGCAAACTTTCCGACCTGTCCTTGCCGACAGCGGAGGCGAAACGGCAGGCCTGCCGCGCTATCGGAGCCGCCTATGCGGAAGAATACCAGCCCCTGCTGGCGGATACAGGATGGATACGGATGGAAAACAGCGGTTCGGGAACAGATACCCAGGGGCTGTTTGTCCGCCAGATCGGGAATATCGTGTCCATACAGGGGTATATCAATACCGCACGCAGGGACGGCAGCAACTGGGGCGGCATCGTGGCCGTCATCCCGAACAAGATACAGCCCCCGAGATACAGCGTGCGCTGCAGCGCCGCTGACTGGAACGATGACCACAAGTACAACCGGGGCTCCTCGTTCACCATCTACGGCGGTTCGCGCAGGATACAGCTTTACGAGCGCGGTATGTACAATGTCAATGTAGAACTCAACTTCACCTATTTTGTATAGTCATGAAACATAAACTCAATGTAAACGGCGATATTGAAAGCCGCCGGAGGATTGCGGAGCGCAGGAACGTTCCCGTCCGTGAAACCGTACAGCAAACCATTCAACCGCAACATCATGAAACAGAAGAAAATCAGGCGGCAGCCGCAGAAGAAACCGTCTCCCCGGCAGCAGAAGCCCCGAAAGCGAGAAGACGGAAGACCGCAGGGGACGCTTAAGCGCTTTCCTTTCGACGAGACACGGATAGGCTTCATGCTCCGGTATGAGATGCCGGTAGTCTATCATCTGCTCCGCAGGTTATGCGCCACGCAGCAGCCCTTCGAGCCGGACTGGCAGGTCATACGGTCGGTGGCGGAGGCATCGAAAGACCCTTCCTGCGGCAAGGCGAAGTTCCGCCGCTACCTGGACGAGTACCGCCGGGACGGGGTCTATTGCCGGCGCGGGAAACGGCTCACGCCGGGGCGCAAAGCCTACTATGAAGGCATATGCCGCCGCAAGAGAGAAGAGTATATCCGCCGGAACCGCAGGAGGCTGCTTGCCGAAGCGCGGAACGCGCCGGGCGGCGACAGACTGCTCGGGGAGATTAAAAACATTCTTAAAATGAAACGGTAATGCGCTGAAGGACAATACCGATGACAAACATTCATGTACATGTATGGCTGTTCCGGGTGATTTGCCTAATTTTGTATTCCACGGTCGCTGCAAGACCTTTCCATATTATCAAATGAGTATCCTCTTTCGGGATACGGTCAGCGAGACATCCTCTCCCAATTTTATCAGTTGAACGCGGACGGTGCAACCGAACCCGTCCGTCCTGTTACCAGTTTCTTTGCGATGCGGGTATGCCGGGTCGCATTCTTCGGGCATTTTTAAATCCATAAAACAAAGCGTTTATGCAAGAAGAAGAAAAGAACAACGGCATGGAAGGCATGTCTGTCGAGGAAATGTTCCTCGGCGTTCAGGAATCTTATCAGGAGGCACAGTTGCGTGCCCAGGAGGAGAACAGGGCGTTCGCCCGTACGGAGTTCTTCCGCATGGACAAGTTCGGGACTTACCGTCTCCGTATCCTGCCCATCGCTCCCAATCCGGACGGCTCGCCGACACGTCCGGGCTATGAGTATCCCGTCCACCAGCTGCTTCTGGAGCTGGAGAAACCCGCTACGGGGAACAAGCCCCAGAAGATGTATGTCACTGTCACCCGCGCTACCGATGCCGGATATAGCGTTGATCCCATCGAGACTTACCGCCGTATGGCTGTCGAAGCCGCAAAAGAGGACGGGGATGACAAACTGGCGGAAAAGATTGCCGGGGGCTCGTTCGGAGGCGGTCTGAAATACAGTTACGGCCACTGTCTCTATGTATTCGACCTGGGTGAACGAGCCAAAGGCGTGCAGATGATGACCCTTTCCCATGCCCAGTTCAAGGATCTGGATGAGAGGAAGTTCAAGCTGTGGAGCAAGAAACTGGCCAAGAATCCGTCTTACCCGTGCCCGATTTCCTCGGTGTATGACGCCTATCCGGTGGAGATTGAAAAGCGCAAGAACGGAGCCAAGACCGAGTATGTCATTTCCATTGACAACGAATCGGAACCGGTACCGTTGACCAAGGAGGAGCTGACCGCCCTGATGGGTGCGCCGCGTATCCCGGAAATCATCTACCGCTACACCCGTTATCATCTGGGAGCCACCGTCGAGTTCCTCAAACAGTGCGACGGTATCTACGGCATGTCGCTCATGGAGACGGATGAAATGAAGACGGTCATCGACACGCTGGACGGTGAACTGCCCAAGGAGGATATATCCGCGTTCTCGTTCGACCGCCGTACGAAAGATAACAGAGAAAACGGGCGTGAAGGCGGAGGCATCTCGCTGGACGACCTTTTCGAACGTTATGACGAGCTTCAGCGGCAGGAACTCGGTGAGAAGACCGAGGAAGGCCAGGAGCTGCGTGCGATGATTCGCGGCTACATCGAGCAGGAAGGGCTCTCCGTGCGTGTCACACGCTCCACGAGCAACCGTGAACTGCTCGACCTGATCGAAAGCGAGATGGAGGGTCCGAAGCCCAGTGACGAACCGGAGGATGTCCCCGGGGAGGAAGAAGAGCAGCCGGAGGAAACGGAAGAGCGTGCCGGGCGTCCCCGCCACCGCAGATAAGCCTTTCACAAGTTCTTGAATTCTAATCCGACGGGAGGCATCCGGGCCTCCCGTCCTAATCACAATCGCTTAGTATGAAAGAGAACAAACCCTGCCTTTTGTTATTGAATGACATCCACATCTCGAAAGACAACATCCCTGCATTCCAGGCCAACTGGCAGGAGGCCATGGGAATTTGCAGGGAACGGGATATCCGGGAAGTGGTTGTCGGAGGAGACCTGTTCTTTTCCCGTGCCGCCCAGACACTCGATGTCCTGCTGGCCGTCAGGGATATGCTTGTATCCGCCGCGGACCATGACATTCATGTCACGCTGGCGGAAGGGAACCACGACAAGGTGAACCAGGAATCCCTGCGCGGATATTGTCATGTCTTCGACCGGCATCCGAATGTGACTGTCGTGGATGAGTACCTGACCCTGTGCCGCCCGGAATGGAAGTTCGCGCTCCATGTAATGAGCTATTTTCCGGAAGACGGCTCTTTTGCCGAAAGGCTCGGACGATTGGCTGCGGAAGCGCTTTCCGGAGAACCGGAGCACTTCCTCTACATCCATGAGGGTATCAACGGGGCATTGGCACAGCCTTCGGAGAAGGAGCTGCCTGCCAGGATATTCTCTCCTTTCGACAAGGTCTTTGTCGGCCATTACCACAACCGTACCGTCATTCCGGGGACGGGAATCGAATATATCGGTTCCTCGCGCCAGCATAACTTCGGGGAGGACGAGGAGAAAGGATACACGGTGCTGTATACGGACGGCACGTACGAGTTTGTCAAGAACCGCGTGAACATGCGGTACCGTGTCATGGATATGCCGGCGGAACGTGCCGGGTTGCACCTGATGGACGAGCTGCGTGAAATGGAGGCCGACGGCCGCTACAAGGTCAAGGTACGTGTCCATGTACCTGCCGCCGCAATGAAATCGGTGGACAAGGCCGCCCTGCTGGAAGCCGGAGCGGCGAAGGTGGAACTGGTTGCCGATGACGAGCAGCTGCCGGAGGCGGTATCCTCTTCGCTCTTCGAGAAATTCGACAGCCGCCGCATCCGGGAAACCTACGAGGACTTCTGCCGGGAGAAACAGATCGAGGATGTGTCGATGGGATTGGAGTATTTATCTAAAATAGAAAACAGATCATGTGGAAATTAAAGACGATAGAAGCCGAAAATCTCTGCGCCTTCCGTTCGCTGTCCTACATGCTGCGGCAAGGCGTGACGACATTGATTTTCGGCGATAACCGGGACAATGACTCCCAGCAGTCGAACGGGGCAGGCAAGTCTGCCCTGTTGGAATGCATTGCCGTGGGTATCACGGGCAGCCCGCTTAGAAAGATACGCTCGGAGGAGATTATCAACGATGCAGCGGAAGAATGCCGTATCGCTTTGCGTTTCATCAACGATTCCGCCGCCGAGGAACTGCTCGTCAACCGCCGTATCCCGCGCAAGGGGGCTTCCTCTGTCAGCTGTACGCTTTACCGTGGCGGCAAGCAGGTGGTAACCGATGAAGCGGTACAGCCTTCGGTGGATGCCTATAACCGGTATATTCTTGACAAACTGGGTATCACACGCGACGAGCTGCTCAACAATTTCATCCTTTCCAAATACCGGTATGAGGATTTCCTCTCGTCATCGGACAAGGAGAAGAAAGAGGTCATCAACCGCTTTTCCAACGGTATCCTGGTGGACGAGGCCATAGCCCAAGTGGAGAAAGACATCGTGCCGCTCTCTGAAAAAAAACGGCAGGTGGAACTGGAACTGGCCGGGTTGGACGGGCGTATCGGGATGTTACAGGAGCAGATACGCAAGGAGGAGGAAGCCGGAGCCGAGCGGGGGCGTACCCGTGTGGAACGTATCATGGGACTGGAAACGGCCATAGCGGCCAAGAGGGAGCAGATCCGTACCGGGCACGAGACCGTGGACAGGCTTGAGGAACAGCTTGCCGGAGTGCAGCGGGCGGACGAGGCTTTGCAGGAACTGGAAGCCGGAGATACCGCATTGGAAGCATGTCTGGAAAAGATAGCGGAAATGATGTCCCTCTTTCCCGATGCCCGGCAGACGGACTGGGACAAGGTCATTGCCGAAAAGAAAGGACGGTTACAGACCGCCACAGAGCGGCTGAAGGATTGCGATGCCGTCTTGAAGCAGGCGGAACAGGAACTGAAAAACAGGACTGACGGCTGGGAACAGTTCAAGAAGGAGTATGCCGCATTCTGTGAGGCATACAGGGATCAGTCCGATACGACTGCGGAGAGACTGCGGGAAATCGACATCCGTCTGCGCGACCTGTCCGGCAGCATCGAGGAACTGCGTCATAAACGGCGTATCGTTTCTGCCGGTATTGACGGCCTCTCGAACAAACTGGCCGGCTCCATCACCTGTCCTTTCTGCGGGCATGAGTTTCTGGTGGCAGAACCACAGTTCGACATCGAGGCCGGCATGAAGGAACTGAAGCTCCGTCAACGGCAGCTCACGGAAATCAACGGCCGTATCGATGAGAAGCAGGAGGAGACGGATGCCGTGGAGTTGCAGCAGAACCGGCTGAACCATGAGCGCCGGATATTGGAAGGCAGACGCACCGGATGGGAGGAGCAGCTGGCCGGGCACGAACGGGCCATCAGGAATGCCACCCGCCACGTGGAAGAGGTGGAAAGCGGGCATAAACGCATCGCTTCCGAAATTACCGCCCTGCAAAGTGAAATCGAAGGTGTCCGCCGCAAGGTATTCGACGAGGTGTTCGGATTCATAGACGAGCGCAATGCCGCACTGAACCGCGGCATACGGGTAGGCAAGGAAGATATACAGGCTGCGGCCTGCGCCATCGACACTTTGCAGGCCACGATCCGGGAGCTGGATGAGGCGGCTTCACCCGACCTCATACAATCGCTCAAGGACACTCTCCGTGAAACGCGCGGGAAGTCCAACGAGGCGGCAGGGCGCAAGACGGCCGTCGATGCCCGGGTCCGTGCCCTGGAGATACAGCGGGAACGGTTCGTGCAGTTCAAGACCTATCTGGCCAACACGAAAATCGAGGCGCTCAGCCGTATCACCAACGAGTTCCTGCAAGACATCGGCAGCGACATCCGTATCCGCTTCGACGGGTATACCGTCCTCAAGAGTGGTAAGGTAAGGGAGAAAATCTCCATCTCACTGCTGCGCGACGGCATGGACTGCGGCTCGTTCGGCAAGTTCTCGGCAGGCGAAGCCGCCCGTGTGAATTTGGCGACCATCCTTGCCATGCAGAAACTCGTGAACAGCAACTGCGATGGGGACAAGGGACTGGACCTGCTCGTGCTGGACGAGATACTCGAGGCGGTCGATGAAGCGGGGCTTGCCTCCATGTTCGAGGCGCTGAACTCGCTCGGCGGTACCGTGCTGGTAGTCTCGCACGGGAATGTGGCTGAAGGCTATCCGCATAAACTGGTAATCGTGAAAGAGAATGGCGAATCGAGACTCGGAGAATAGCGTACTGACCCGGGAGCAGGTACTGGCGCTGGACATCGCCACGCATACCGGATACTTCTCCCTGCATGAGGCCGGGACATGGAACTTCACCGAAAGCAAACGGCGCAACGGCAACAAGATGCACGGCGCTTTCAGGACTACGCTGCTCTCGCTACTCCATCGTTACGGCATCCGCCGCGTCGTGGCCGAGGATGTGAGCGTGAACCGCCATTTCTACGACATGCGGCGGCTCTCGGAACTCAGGGGCATCCTGCTCGAAGTGTGCGATGAACTGGATATCCCGGAACCGGAGTTCGTCAACCCGGCTGTCCTCAAGAAATGGGCGACGGGAGACGGACACGCCACCAAGACGCAGATGGTCGCGGCCTGCAAGGACAGATACGGTATTGTCCCGGTGGATGACAATGCGGCGGATGCCTGCCACCTCTTCTACTATTACATCCGCAGGCACAGGCTGTGACAAGCCGACAACGGTTTGGATTTTTTCCGGGCGGCGGTAATGCTGCCACCCGTTTTTTCAATTGACGCTCACGGTAGCTGACAGATTAGGACATGAGATTCATTATCAACCTTTTCAGTCAGTGGAAACGTGGAAAAGAAAGATGTGTTTATTGCGGTTCTCCAGCCTGAAGACGAATCCGCGAGACAGAGGGCGGAACTTCTCAGAAAATATGTGATGCCGCACAAGAATCTGATATACAGCATTTGTATCAAATATACCTATAACCAGGAGGACATCGAGGACAACTACCTCGAGGCGTTGGCCAACTTCTTCAAGTATATGGACAGTTATGATCCGGCCCGTCCGGTAAAGACCTGGATCTATGCCGTGACCAAACGGCTTGTGGCGGACCTGAACAACCGCAACAGGAACCGCATGCCCCCGGACGACAATATCGACATTTCGGAAATATCCTCTTCGCTGTCGGATGAGGACGAACCGTCGGGAAACAGCATGGGGATGGACAACTACCGCGAGTTCTATAACGATGACATCCTCTGGGCACTGGACCGGCTCAAACCGATTTACCGGGAAGCCCTGCTCTTGCAGCAGGCTGGTTACAAACTCGGGGAAATCATGGAAATCACCTATAACAACGGTACTTTGCAGACCAGGAACGTAGAAACGGTAAAAAGCCGCATCTTCCTGGCCAAGACGCAGCTGCGCAAACTATTGACACACGATGGAGAGAAAAGAATGGATTGACGGATGCCGGAGGCTCTTTACACGGCTGGTCCGCACCACGGTGTGGGCGGATTTTGTGTTCCCTGCCGGCGGCAAGTCGGACAGGCAGCTCGGGATGTGTTTCGACAGCTTGTGCCGGGAGGTCGTCTCCGTCAGCGCGGAACGCTTGTCCGACTTCTGTATCTGTCAGACATATGCCATTTCCGGATATGATACCGCGTATCGCAGGAAATGGAACGTCTCCCATTCATTCGGAAAGAAAGCCATCGGCCGCTATCTCCGCTCGGGAAAGGAACGCCGCTACCGGGAGGACCGGTGGCTGAAGAGTTTCGGGCTGTCACGGCATGATTTGGCGCGGGCAGTGGAAGACCGCCGCAGCCATCCGTTCGGGCGTTTTATTTATCCGGAATACGAGGAGACGACCAAGCGGCGACTGCTCTCCACCGAAGCGGGATATCTCGTCTGTGCGCTCTCCACGCTGATGTGGACGCCTTTCTCCCCGTCATGCTCAAAATGTGCGAAAGCGGAGCCATGCCGCAGAAGGACACAGGCGCGCTATCCGGAACTGTACCGTATCCGCTGTGAGGCGTGGCGGAAAAAGGAGGCGAAGCCATGAGTGCCGTCAATCCGCTCAGTGCCGAGTTCCTGTATGAACTCTATGCCACGGCGCTCAGACAGGAACCGTTGTGTGCTGTCCTAGCCCGGCATATGCGTAAGGAATACCTGCCGGACCGTTCGTTCCAGCAGGTACAGGAGGCGATAGCCGTACACTTCAAGACATACAAGACACCGCCGTCGTATGCCGTGCTGGCACAGACCTTCCATGAGGATTACGACGCCATCGAGCTGATAGACACTTTCCGGGAGTATGACGAGGGACAGAGTGCCGAGGTGATGACCGACATGCTGGAGTCCTACATCAAGGGGGTCCGGTTGCAGTCGGTCTATGCGGAGGTCGGAAAACTGTATAACGAGAACAAACAGGACAAGGCGGAGAAGACTCTTCGGGAATATGCCGAGTGGCTGGCAGGGTTCACGCTGAAGAGTTCCTCGTTCGTCGATGTGGCCGCGACTTTCAAGGAGCGTTTCGAGAGGAACCGCCGGCGCGAGGAGGAAGAGGAACGCTCGGCCGCCCCTCGTGTGTCCCGCTTCTACATCCCGTATCTGGATGCGCTCAATGCCGGACGTAACCTGCGAGGTCAGCTGACCTGTTTCCTGGCCAGCACAGGCGTGGGAAAGTCGCACATCGCCAAATGGATCGGTGTCAGGGCGGACATCGATGACGGGCTGCATGTGCTGCATTTCCAGCTGGAAGGTTCGGAAGAAGAGGCGTTGAACGCCTATTCCGGCGGACTGATTTCCAGGAACGCCTACTATTACGAGCGGGGAAAGATTTCGGATACGGAGATGAGACATCTGGAAAAACTGGTCGCCTCGTATGCCGGAAGCATCACGGTGCGCAGTTACCCGCGTTTCAATGCCCAGGTCTCGACACTCGACATCAAGAACGGCATTTCGGAATACAGGAAGCTCAAAGGATATAATCCGGACATCGTGATTGTGGATTCGATGGACTTGCTGACGGATGCCAACCGCCGTTCATGGGGAGCCGACCATGAACGGGCGAAGCGTATCGCGGTGGCTAATGACCTGAAGGACCTGGCGGCGGACGAAAAGGTATGGATGGTGGTGACTTACCAGTCTACCATCGAAGACCGGGAGTGGCTGAATGACGAGCGGAACGTGCTGACCGAGTACAACTGTTCGGAGGCCAAAGGTCTGGCCCGCCCGTGCACGCACCTTGTTTCGCTCAACCAGTCATCGGCTGAAAGAAAGGAGAACGTTATGCGCCTGCACGTGGCCAAAAGCCGGTTCTTCAAGAAAGGAGACACTATCAGGATTGCCACCGACTACGACAATGAGGTGTTCTATGACGGGCAGAGGACACTGAATCTGAACAGGGAATAAAAAGCCATCGATCCGGATGCGGCGTGTCGGTGGCTTTTTGACTTGTAACGACTGGAATGTTGAGAATATATGGCAGCTTACATGCGTAAAACCAATTCCGGACAGATACGATTTTTATTGTATGCCCTTTGTATTCCGCCATATCGTCCGTTCCCCATGTTATCAACAGCAGG
>OHFV01001195.1_pt1 | contig 11805 bp, 9 predicted proteins | sample 1567611 | NCBI WGS metagenome assembly OHFV01 (sample SAMEA3879532, study PRJEB24766) | human gut metagenome | biome: human-associated habitat; feature: feces | place: USA | collected 1985/1987
AGAAAAGTGCAATCGTATCAGGTCCGACATGGCTTCCGGTACAGAAATCATAAGAAGTATTTATAAAATCACGCACTTTGATTTTCTGTTGGATCTTGTCCATGACGTAAAGCGAATCTTCATATGCATCTGCATGTGCGATCCCGAGAATTTGCTTTTCTGGCTCTACAATGTTGTCACAGACCAGATTGACCAGTTCGTTCAGTGCGGATTTACGTCCGCGACAGTTCTTGTAAGAAACGATATAGCCATCTTTGTTTCCACGTAAGATTGGTTTGATCTTAAGAACATTTCCGATGGTGGCAACGCTTCCTTTGATTCTTCCGGTGCGGGAAAGATATTTTAAATCCCCGACAGTGAAGACTCCGTTCATTTTTCCAACATAATATTCCAGAGTATCAGCGACCTCATCCACAGACATTCCTTTGGTACGCATCTCGCTTGCATAGACGGCAAGGATTCCCTGGGCAAGTGAGGCATTGAGAGAGTCGACCAGACGAATCTTGTGTTTCTCTCCGAATTCATCTAACAGCTCTTCCGAGGCTAATCTTGCGGAATTGTAAGTACCACTGATATTTTTACTCAGTGAGAAATATAATACATCCTGGTCTGCTTCGAGTGCGCTTCGAAATGCTTCCTCAAAGGCAGCAGTGCTGATCAGTCCGGTTTTGATTTCGCAGCCCCTGCTCATGGCCTGATAGTATTCGGTTCCTTTCTGACGTTCTTCCTCTGGTGAAAGATCCGGGTCAAAACAGGTAATCTCTTTGCCGTCAACAAGATTGACGAAAGAAATCACGTGAATATCGTATTGTTTTGCAGTTACAGCCGGCAGATTGGCTGCCGAGTCAACAAAAATCTGAAACATAGTATCTTTATCCTTTTATCCCTGTTTATTTTTGCAGTAAAAATTTTAGAGCAATAATATAAATTCTAACACTGAATGTAAAGGAATGCAATTAAGAGAAAATAAAATCGATTTGCCTTAGTCTAGTAATAAAATTATAAAATTTTAGAAATAATAATAGAATCTATAAAAGTTAATAGAATGCAAAAAACAATAATATTCAATAGTTTTTACATTGCGATGCAAAAACTATTGAATATTATTGCTTTTTACATTATCATAGGTGAGACGATGTGGAAAATCAATACTATTGGAGATTTATCAGGATTATCTAAAACAGCATGGCGTGGACGAAGAGCAGATTATTGCAATTAATTTTGAAGATCTTGATTATGAGGAACTGACAGAATATAAGTAACTACAGCGACTATATGTAGTCGCTGAAATAAATACCGTAGTTTCGGGGCTTTCAGCCCAGTGACCACGAGTTTTGAGAGGAGAAAAGAACTTATGAAAAGAGGAAAAAAGATTCTGGCATTCTTGCTGATCATTACAATGCTCCTTCCATTTGTAATGAATATTCCGGCAGAAGCGGCAGAAAAAAGCAAACAGTTAGATGTATTGTTTACGCATGACACACACTCTCATTTAAACAGCTTTTCAACAATTGTAGATGGAGAACAGAAAGAAGTCGGCGGATTTGCGAAGCTAAAGACTCTGATTGACGAGAGGAAGAAAGAGAATCCGGATACACTGATACTGGACGGCGGTGATTTTTCAATGGGAACGCTGATCCAGACCGTTTATGATACCGAAGCAGCAGAACTTAGGATGCTCGGATATCTGGGATGCGATGTGTCAACCTTTGGAAATCACGAATTTGATTATCGCTCGAAGGGTCTGGTAGATATGCTGACAGCGGCAAAGAATTCCGGTGAGACGCTACCGAGTCTTGTTGTGTGCAATGTAGACTGGGACAGCATGGAAAAGAACGGATTGAGTGAAGGTCAGAAACAGCTCCAGTCAGCATTTGAAAACTATGGCGTAAAGGATTATGTGGTTGTTCAGAAAGGTGATGTAAAAATCGCCGTAGTGGGCGTGTTTGGAGTAGATGCCCTGAAATGTGCACCAACCTGTGAATTATTATTTAAAGATCCGGTTGAGTCAGTTAAGAAAACGGTAGAAGAGATTAAGAAGAATGAAAAGGTAGATATGATTGCCTGTGTGTCTCACAGCGGAACCTGGGAGGACGAGAAAAAATCAGAAGATGAGATCCTTGCAAAGGAAGTACCGGATCTTGATCTGATCATCAGCGGACATACACATACCGAGTTAAAAGAGCCTATTCAGCACGGAAATACTTACATTGTATCCTGTGGAGAATACGCAAGAAATCTTGGATCACTTTCCATGACACAGAAACAGGATGGTCGTTGGGAGATGACTTCCTATGAGTTGATTCCGGTATCTGAAGATATTGAGCCGGATCAGGCGACACAAGAGCGGATCGATGCGCTGATGGATACAGTAGATACTAATTATCTGACGAATTTCGGATATACAAGAGATGAAGTTCTTGCCGAGAATGATGTCGAATTCAACAGTCTCGGAGAAATGGAGACGAAGCATGAAGAACTGAATCTTGGAGATATTATGTCTGATTCGTATATCTATTCTGTAGAGCATTCAGAAGACTATAATGGAACGCCGGTGGATGTAGCTGTTGTTCCAAGCGGCTGTGTGCGCGACACATATACGAAAGGAAATATCACTGTAGAAGATGTATATAATTCATTTTCACTTGGAATAGGAAAAGACGGACTGGCAGGATATCCGCTGATTGATGTTTACCTGACAGGAAAAGAACTGAAGCTGGCAGCAGAAGTAGACGCTTCGGTTTCCGATTTTATGACAACTGCAAGATTATATTGCAGCGGACTGAATTTCACATTCAATCCGCATCGAATGATCCTGAACAAAGTAACAGACTGTTATCTGACAAGAGAAGATGGAGAGAGGATCGAGATTCAGGATGATCAGCTGTATCGTGTCGTGACGGATCTTTATACCGGGCAGATGCTTGGCTCTGTAATGGAAATGTCCTATGGTCTGCTGGCAATTGAGCCAAAGGATAAGGATGGCAATCCAATTGAGGACCTGGAAAATCAGGCGATCATGGAAGGCGACAAGGAGCTGAAAGCATGGGATGCGATCGCCAGATATATGCAGTCTTTTGATGATACAGATGGCAATGGAATTCCAAATGTACCGGAATATTATGAGACGACACATGGACGCAAAGTTGTAGATGACAGCAGAAATATTATCGATTTGGTGAAGAATCCAAATAAGTTCTCAGTGATGATCGTTGGTATCGTTCTGGTTCTTATTTTAATCATTGTCCTTTTGGTTGTTTTGATCCGGAAATTGATCAAGAAGAGACGAAGAAGGAAAAAATAGAAGATTGAATTTATAGGAGCAGCGGCTGAAAACAGAAGTTTCAGTCGCTGCTTTTTTTCAGTCTTTTGATAAAAGAGAATGGTGTCATATGATATTTTGCTTTAAAGGCTCTGTGAAAGTAAGACAGATTATGGAATCCGACGGACAGAGAGACTTCTAGTATAGAGGTCTCTCCATGTTCAAATAATTCTACTGCTTTTTCAAGTCTGACATTATTAATATATTGGATGCAGGTCATGTTCATATGCTTTTTGAAAAAACGCATAAAATGATATTCACTGAAATAGCAAAGCTCTGCAAGTTCAGAAATTGTGAGAGGCTCATCATAGTGGAGATCGATATAATCGAGTACATTTTTCAGCTTATCTGAAGAAGCAGAAATAGTTGCAGACTCCGTGGTGCTATATTGAAGTAGGAGAAACAGTGCCTGCAATAGGACTGATTTCAGGGCAATTTCATATCCAAATGTTTGTTCCGTATAGAGTGAAGCCATTTTTATAAAGCATTCATGAAGAGAATGATGTGCAGGGTGTGTGGATGAAATATGATAAGGCAAGGTCAATTCATGATTTATCATAGGTGTAAGATAACGGGTGGAGCATATATCTGTTGCATTTCCCCCTAAAAAGTTAACATGAAACACATAGGTTTCTGAGCAGAAATCATCAGTTCCATTCAGGCGGATTGAATGTAAAAGCAGTGGTGGAATGAATAACAGATCACCTTCATTTACTTCATAGTCAACTAAATCAATTTGATAAATACAGGAACCTTTTGTCATCAAAGTGAGTTCCGCTTCTTCGTGCCAGTGAGTCATAATGACCGGGGAATTTAAGTTAAGTTTTGTAATATATTTTTGGATCGGAAAGAATACTTCTCCATGTTTTGTATTTTCTTTTTGCTCTAATATGAGTGAATGTGGAACGTTCATACGAGTCCCCTCCTAAAATAGCAGTATTGTGTTATACAATGAAAAAATAATGCAAGAATTCATGCAAATATAATCATATAATAGCAGTATAATACAGGCGATGGGATCTGGCAATACGAAAGCTTATGGGATCGTGACGCCATATTATGTGGAAGATAAAATGATGTGAAAGAGGTTGATAATATGGAAAAAAAGTGGTGGCATGATAAGGTAGCATATCAGATATATCCGAAGAGTTTTCTTGATACAAATGGAGATGGAATCGGAGATTTGAAAGGTATCATATCGAAACTGGATTATTTAAAAAAGCTTGGAATTGATATTATATGGTTATCACCAATCTATAAATCACCATTTGTAGATCAGGGCTATGACATTGCAGATTATTATGCAATCGCAGAAGAATTTGGAACGATGGAAGAATTTGATGAATTGCTGGCGGAAGCGAAAAAGCGAGACATGCATATTATCATGGATCTGGTAATTAATCATTGTTCTGACAAACATGAATGGTTTCAGAAAGCATTAGCGGATCCGGAAGGAGAATATGCGGATTACTTCTATTTCCGAGAAGGAAAGAATGGAAATCCGCCGAGTAATTATCGTTCTTATTTTGGCGGAAGCTGCTGGGAACCGGTGCCGGGAACTGATAAATATTATTTTCATATGTTCGCAAAGGAACAGCCGGATCTGAACTGGGAGAATCCGAAATTAAGACAGAAACTCTATGATATGATCAACTGGTGGCTGGAAAAGGGACTTTCCGGTTTTCGAATCGATGCGATCATTAATATCAAGAAAGATCTGAAATTTCCTGATTTTGAACCGGATGGGGCAGATGGCATGGCCGGCTGCTGGAAAATGGTTGAAAGTGTAGATGGTGTTGGAGAACTTCTGGAAGACTTAAAGAAAAATACATTTCAAAAATACGATGCATTTACAGTGGGAGAGGTCTTCAATATGAAAGCGGATGAATTACCGGAATTTATTGGAGAAAACGGACATTTCTCAACAATATTTGACTTTAGTGCACATTGTCTCAGTGATGGAGAACATGGATGGTATGATGCTCCGAAGATGGAATTTTCTAAATGGAGAAAAGCAATCTTCCAGTCTCAGATGGAAACACAGAAGTATGGATTTAAAGCAAATATTATAGAGAATCATGACGAACCGAGAGGTGTGTCAAGATTTCTTCCGGCTTATGCCCAGACACCGGAGGGAACGAAGATGCTTGGTACGGTCAATCTTCTTCTCAGAGGAATTCCTTTCATTTATCAGGGACAGGAAATAGGCATGAAAAATGCGAAGTGGAACAGCATTGACGAATTCGATGACATCAGTACAAAAGACCAGTATCAGATTGCCCGTGAAGCCGGATTATCTGACCGTGAAGCAATGGAAGTTTGTAATCGGATGAGCCGTGACAATGCGAGAACACCAATGCAATGGACAAGTGGGGAGAATGCCGGGTTTACAAAAGGAACGGCATGGTTAAAGATAAATCCTGATTACAAAGAGATCAATGTCGAAGATCAGCAAAACAATCCGGATTCTGTTCTGAATTACTATCGGAAGTTAATTGCATTGCGTAAATCAGATGAATTTAAAAATGTATTTACTTATGGAGAATTCATTCCGGAATATGAAGAAATGGATCACATCCAGGCATTTTATCGAAAAGATGCAGCAAAATGTATTCTTGTTGCAGCTAATTTTGGAACGGATGTTGCAAGCATTGAGTTAAAAGGTGATGTGAAAAAGGTATTGTTGTCGAACCAGAAGGACGAGACAGTAGATTGTACAAAGAACAGGCTGAATCTGAAAAGTTGTGAGGTGGTTGTCTTAGAGATGGAAATGGAATAATCTGCTAAATTACTTCATAAAACATAGAAATAAGAGATGAGGTAAGGTTGCAGCCTTCATGAGCCAGAAAATAGAAAATCAATTGAATCTTGCATTAGATATCACAGAAGAAGAACGGCAGAAAAGCGAGAGTCTGGATATCGGGTATGATCCGGAAGAAAAAGAATGGGAATTGATCGTGAAGTATTCCGAGACGTTAGAGCGAGTAAGAACACGAGCTGTTTATGTGACGGAACTGACAGGTGGATATGCCATTATCCAAATAAAAGAAAGTCAGATAAAAGAACTGGCAGCATTTCCTGAAGTAGAATTTATAGAAAAACCAAAAAGTTTATATTTTCAAGTAGAGAATGGAAGGCGTGTGTCCTGTATTGATGAAGTACAGGCTGCGTCTTCTTTTTCTTCGATTAGGCAAGAGGGGGGACAATCAGCAGAAAAAACAGTCATTTCCACTGCTGGGAAAGGGCGTATTGATCGGAATTGTAGACAGTGGGATTGATTATGAAAATCCTGATTTTAGAAATGCAGATGGAACGACAAGAATTCTTGCTTTATGGGATCAGACGATACAAAACGGTAAACCGCCGGAAGGATATCATATCGGAACAGAGTTCACTTCAGAACAGATAAATGAAGCACTACGCATGGAAGTCAGGGAAGAAAGGTATCGCATAGTACCAAGCCGTGATACCAGTGGACATGGAACAGCAGTCGCCGGGATTGCGGCTGGAAATGGAAGAGGTAGCAAGAATGGAAAATATCGAGGAGCTGCACCCGAAGCAGGGCTGCTGATTGTAAAGATGGGGGGAGCAGGGGAAACAGGATTCCCAAGAACTACCCAGCTGATGCGAGGTGTGGATTATATCGTAAGAAAAGCGGAAGAGTTAAAAAAGCCGGTGGCGATCAATATCAGTTTTGGGAATACATATGGTTCCCATGATGGAACAAGTCTTTTGGAAAGATATTTGAATACAGTATCTGAACGTTGGAAGAATGTGATTTGTGTAGGAAGCGGAAATGAAGGAACGACAGCAGGACATGCGGCAGGTGAATATAGAAAAGGAATGATGACGGAAGTTCAACTTGCAGTACAGCAGAGGGAGAAGTCATTCAGTCTGCAAATTTGGAAATCCTATGTCGATGAAGTCGCAATTACAATTGTCGATCCATCCGGAAATCATTCCGGCAGACTGGAAGAAAAAGAAGGAACACAAAGACTACAGATTGGTGAAACAGAACTCCTGGTTTACTATGGAGAGCCAAAACCATATAGTGTTCGCCAGGAAATTTATATTAGTTTTCTACCACGAAATGAATTTGTCACAGCCGGAGTGTGGAAAATAAAGATGATGCCAGACCGTGTTGTGGATAAGTTGTGGCAAATGTGGCTTCCGGTACAGAATGCACTTAATATCGGTACGACATTTCTAAAACCGGACAGTTCCACAACACTCACGATACCTTCTACTGCATCGCTTGTTATTACTGTGGCAGCGTATAATGCATTGACCTTTTCCTATGCAGACTTCTCCGGACGAGGACCGACACAGATATACGAGGGGGAAAGTGCAATCAAACCTGATCTGGCTGCTCCGGGTGTGAGGGTAATGGCTCCTGCAGCAGGCGGAGGATATGCAGAGTTCACCGGAACTTCATTTGCAACGCCCTTTGCTACAGGAAGCGCGGCACTTTTGATGGAGTGGGGGATTGTGAAAGGGAATGATCCGTATCTGTATGGAGAGAAAGTGAAAGCATATTTGCGGAGAGGGGCGAGACAGATTCTGGGGTATGAGAGGTGGCCGAATGGGGAGTTGGGGTATGGGGAGGACGTTATAATAAGGTTACATTGAAGAAAGTCAGTAAAATCAAGTGTTTCCGTTCATTTTCCCAACACAGAAACGAAGCACTTTCACCATGATTTTGAAGAAAATCTGCCCGGGTTGGATTCAAAATGATATGGAAAGAAAGATTTGTAGCAATGACGTAACATGAACAGTTGGTTCTGTTACAGACAACAGTTTAAACGAAAGAGAGGTCATAGGGATATGAAACTGACTTATACAAATGTAAATGGATACCTGATTCCGAACCTCACCTATAAATCCGGTGAGCAGATGGAACAACTTGGCAAATATGGATTCTTACGCAGAGATTATCTGAAGAACCATCGGAATTCAACGTATCAGGTGATGCTTTTACAGGATTCCATTGGAGGGCATCTTCTGGAAGTGGACAAGGCAGCCAGAGAACGGGAAGAAGTGCTCCTGAAGCAGTTGGAAGAAAAAGAACCACTGCCAGATAAGGAGAAAAATCAGATGACATGGGTAAGAGCAGCCAATCAGCACAGAGCGATTGCAGAAGAGATTATCCTGAAAGAATTGATTTATGTATAAGGAATGCCAGTAATCAATCTGGCAGGTAACTGATAAAAATAGAATATTGTGAGCGAAGTAAGGCGTGAGTCATAAAATATGGCTTGCGTCTTTCTTTTTGCCTGAAAGGAAGTGATAAGTTTGAACAAGAAGTTTTTGAAGCATTATATGGAAACCAATCCAGAAGGGACAGCACAGACCTATATCTTTCTGGTGGACAATCAGGATATAGCGTTGAATATTGTGATGTCAGGTTATCAGGCACTTTGCCTGGTGCAGGAAGATGACGGATATTATTTCAGTGCAGATTCCTTTATAGAGGAAATGAGGTCTATTCAGTTTACTGGAAGCTGTCAGAGTGCCTATCATTATGTGGCTGCCTGTACGGTGAAGTGGATGAATGATAAGTTACAGATATTTTTCAAAGACGCTGGTCTTGATGGAAAAGCAGGCTGGCAGTTGTTCAAAGAGAAAGAGTACCTTGGCAAATTGGATAATCAGAAAGAAGTTGAGAAACTACTGGAACAGTATATTCTTCGGTTTGAACGAGAACCGAAAGAACAACCGGAACTGAGCCGTTTTCATTTATTTGATGCAAAAGGGAATGTGAAAGGCGTCCGGGATATGGAGATTGTAGATTATCTGGTGGAGAATGTTCAGTTTTTTGTGGTAGGAATTACACCGTATTATTATGAACATGGTGCCTATTGGGAAGATCATAATGGGGTGAGAATGAAATACCGTATACAGAAGCTGATCTATCGAGATCAGATACAGAGTGGCGTAATTAAAAGAATTTATAATCTGCTGATTACACAGCCGAAAGTTCACCGGGAGGCATATGAACTAAATAAGCAGCCTGTGCGGTGGATTAATTTTAAAAATGGATATTATGATCCGATTACGGGTGAAATGCTGGAACACAATCCGGATTATCTGACAATCAATCAGATACCATTTCCCTATTATCCGGAAGACAGAGAGCAGGTGATGCAGGGCGGCGAAAATATCAAAAAATATCTTGCATCCTCTCTTCCAAATATAGAAGAACAGCAGACGTTCTGGGAGTATTTTGGATACTGCATGACACAGGATACGCAGTTTCAGAAATTCCTTACACTGAAAGGAAATGGTGGAACCGGAAAGTCTGTGGCAGTATCGCTGATTCAGCATGTAGTTGGAATCAACAATATGTCCAGCATTTCTTTACAGGATTTAAATAAACGATTCTATGCGACTGGAATGTATGGAAAGCTGTTAAATGCCTGTGCGGATATTCCATGCAAGGCAATGGAGAATACAGATGTATTAAAGAAAGCAGTCGGTGAGGACACACTGATTTATGAGAAAAAGGGACAGGATGCAATTCATTTCCACTCTTATGCAAAGCTGCTTTTTTCTACCAATGAAATGCCACAGAATCTTGAGGACAAGTCAGATGCTTTTTATCGTAGACTACTGATTCTCGATATGAACCGGGTAGTAAAAAGTGGTGAAAAAGATCTGCACTTAAAGGAAAAGGTACAGGCAGAATCCGATTATGCAATTCATATGGCGATGATTGCATTGAAAAATCTGTACGAACAGGGAAAGTTCACGGAGAGCGAACACAGCAAAGAATGTGTAAGAGAAGTGCAACGGACGTCAGATAGTATCTGTGCTTTTATTGATGAGTCATTGGTGCGTGCTAAAGGAAAACGTCTGAAACGAAGTGAAGTGTTCCATATGTATGAGGAATACTGCAAAGAGAATGGCAGACAGGGGCATGGTAAATCCAACTTTTTCAGGAATATGACAGATAAAGGTTTCCTTCTGAAGCAGTACAATGGTGAGTTCTATTATCAGGATATTGCAGTTAAGGAAGAAGATTTTTGTCCTGTAGATCCAGAAGAAAGAATACCTTTTGAAGAAACAGATATAGATTATAAACAGTTACAATTAAATATGAATCAGGGAATTAAGGGCATTTAGGGCAAAATAAGCAAAAAGAAATGTTACCGGAGCAGGAGAAATAACAAAGATAGCTGCCAGAGTACATAAAATTTTGCTTTTTTTACACTGATTGCCCTTTTTCAGGTATCAACGTTTTAGCTGATACAAATATAGGTTTTTCCCGAATTTGGGAGAAAGTCAAAAATAAATATTAAGAAAGTATGAGGTATGATTATGAGAATGATGAAAAACAACAATAATGAGACAGTTATGGTGATCGGGATTGATCATGGGTATGGAAACATGAAAACAGCCACCAGATGCTTTCCATCCGGTGTAGCCAGATATGACAAGGAGCCAATCTTCCAGAATAATCTTCTTGTTTACAATGGCATGTATTACCAGATCGGAGAGGAACACAAGGAGTTCTGTGCAGAGAAAACGCAGGACGAGGATTATTATGTGCTGACACTGGCGGCTATCGCAAGGGAACTGGATGGGAAAGGAATGAACCGGGCAAAGGTGCATATTGCAGCGGGACTTCCCCTTACTTGGGTGGCTACTCAGAAAGAAGATTTTCAGAAATATCTTTTACAGAATGAAAGTGTGGATTTTATATTCCGCAACAAACAATATCATGTGGAGTTTGCAGGAGCTGACATTTACCCACAGGGATTTGCGGCAGCCTTTTACCGCTTACAGGATTTTAAAGGTATCAACATGCTTGTAGATATTGGAAACGGAACTATGAACATCATGTATATCAACAATTCCCGTCCATTAGAGAAGAAATGCTTTACAGAGAAATATGGAACGCATCAGTGTGTGCTTGCTGTAAGAGAATCCTTGCTGAAAGAATTGGGAACGGTGGTAGACGATCTGGTGATTGAGCAGGTGATCCGTACCGGGACAGCAGATATTGGTGAAAAATATTTGGCAGTCATTCGCAAAGCTGCCGGAGATTATACGAAAGAAATCTTTCATAAGCTGAGGGAACGAGAATACAATCCCGAACTGATGCGTCTGTATGTAGTGGGCGGTGGCGGTTGTATGATTCAGAACTTCGGAGAATATGACAAGAACCGAGTGACGATTGTACGGGACATCTGTGCCACAGCGAAAGGTTATGAAGCAATGAGCGTAAGGAAAATCCAGAGAAACGGAGGGATGCTTGTATGAGAAAAGAACGGAAAATCATCAATACAAATATCCGTTTGAATCTTTGTGATGAACAGGACAGGCAGGCATGGGAATATTTGCAGACGATGGACAGGAAAAAATATAAATCGTACACCAGAGCAGTTGTAGTTGCTTTAAACGATTATTTTTCCAGAGAGTACCGGAATGAAGCAGATCCGTATCTGGAAACCAGAGAAAAGGAAGATGCTTTTCTGGAAAGG
>OHFV01001196.1_pt1 | contig 11794 bp, 10 predicted proteins | sample 1567611 | NCBI WGS metagenome assembly OHFV01 (sample SAMEA3879532, study PRJEB24766) | human gut metagenome | biome: human-associated habitat; feature: feces | place: USA | collected 1985/1987
CCGTGACCTCTTTGCCGTTCTCAGCGGCATCAATCAACGACTCGCACAGACGGCTCTGCTTGGCCACGCGGTAGAGCGTGATGCGCAACGAGATGCACTCGGGGTCATAGGCGGCCTCGTGCACCAGGTCCAAGAACGGGTTCATGGCCTCATAGGGATAAAAGAGCAGCTTGTCGTGCTGCAGCACCTGCTCGCGGATGGAGCGGGTCATGTCGATGGTGGGATTGGGCTGCGGCCTAAACGGCGTAAAGAGCAGCTCGTTGCGCAGGTGCTCGGGAATCTTGCCCTCAATGCCAAAGACGTAGCCCAGGTCGAGCGGGATATCGCAGGTAAAGACAGAGCGGCGCGAAAGCTCGAGCGCCTTGCGGATGGTCTTGAGCGTTGCCTTCTCGAGCGACCCCGAGACCGCGAGCACTACCGGCTGCAGACGCAGGCGCTTCTTGAGGATGCGCTTCATGTGCTGGCGGTAGTCCTCTTCCTCTTCGACGCCCTCGCCGTCCGGATCGATGTCGGCGTTGCGGGTGACGCGGAACAGGCACTTTTCCTGCACGGCATCCTTGCCAAAGATGAGGGACGCGTAATGCAGCACCAGTTCCTCTGTCAGGGCTAACTCGGTCTTGCCCTCCCGGCGCACCAGGATCAGCCGCTCCATCTGGCTGGAGATGGGGATCATACCAAGGCTCTGGCCCTCTTTCTCCTTGAGCAGAGCGCCGAGGTAGATCTCCTTATTGCGCAGGAACGGGAACGGGTGGCGGTTGTCCACGATCTGCGGGCTGAGGATGGGGAACAGCTCGTTCTGGAAGTACTTTTTCCAGAAGCGCTCCTGCTCCTTATCCATCGCATCGAAGTTTACCTTTTTATAGCCGCAGGCATCCAGATTTTCCAGCGCCTTCTCGTAGTATTTATCGCAGTCCTCCTGCAGATGGGCAACCTTGGGCATGATGGCGTTCAGCTGTTCCTCGGCCGTCATATTGGTCTTGTTCTCACGCTTGTCCTTATCTTTCTGACTGCGTGCAAGGTTGGCGCGCTCCTGCAGAGAGCCCACACGCACCATGAAAAATTCATCCAGATTGGAGCCATAAATGGCAAGGAATTTCACCTGCTCCGCCAGCGGGACATTCTTATCCTTGCCCAGCACCAGCACACGGCGGTTAAAGTCCAGCCAGCTGAGTTCACGGTTGATGAAGATCGTATCCTCTTTCATAGTAGTTTACTCCCTTTTTCCCTGACCTGCGGCTTTCGCCGCAGCGCTTCAGCTCACGTAAGCAAGCCCATCCCACTCTTCCACCACCGCTTCTGTCAGGCCGGGCACGGCGGCGGCCTCTTCTACCGCAGCAAAGCGTCCGTACTGCTCCCGGTATTCGATGATGGCCTGGGCGCGCTGCTCCCCTACTCCCGGCAGGGTGCAGAGAGCGTCCTGCCCGGCGGTGTTCAGATCGACCCGCGCCAGCTGGATGAGCGGTGTTTCACTCCCGGCTGCACGGCCCGGCCCTGTCTGCCGCGGAACGGCAAACCCAAACGCCAGCGCGACGCACACCGCGCAAACAAGGGCCGCTGTCCACAGAAATCTCTGTTCCGTTTTTGTGAGATTGGCTTTCTTCATCCCATTGTACCCGACTTTCTCTGAAAAAGAAAGCCCTCTGCGGAGAATTTGCAGAGAGCTTTACAATGATTTTACGCAGAAGTTTCCGCACGGCGCACCATGCCATACAAAAGCTCTGCCGCTGCACCGGTATCGTGGTCGGTCAGGGTCATCCGGTTGGCGGCAAGGCGCAGTTCAGGCGCGGCATCCGCAGGCACAACGCTCTCCCCCGCCAGATGGACAAGGTCGAGCATCTGGGTGCAGCCGGCCAGCACCGTCAGCTGCTCGGCGGCATAGCCGGAGGGAGGGCAGACGGCGTTGAGCATGGTACTGCCTGAGACAAGGCCCGGGGTAAGCACCAGCGTATCCTGCGCAAGGCGCTCCGCATGCAGGAAAGCTGCCGCGTCCCCCAGCGCCTTTTGCAGTGTGGGCAGAATGGGCATCTGCTTTTTGTCCTGATAGAACAGGATGCGCAGAACGTCCTCACCCTTGACATCAGCGGCGTTGCTCAGCACAAAGGGAGTCCACTCCTGCTTGAGGTGGAACACTAGCCCTTCGCTCATCCGCACAGCGCGGGTGGAGCCATCGCGCATCTGCAGGGCAATGCCAACGCCGGACAGGGAGGGCAGCATCTTCAGGACAGACTCCTCCATCCCCTCAAAGCTGCACAGCGCGGTGCCGGAGCCCTCCGAAAAGTTGTAGGCCAGTGTGCCGCCGCAGACCAGCGCTGGCGCACTGAGCCGCACCCCGCCCAACAGAGAGCGGACCGCCCGGGGCGAGCGCTGAGAGAACACGGTCAGCCTGCCGCCCCTGCTGGCAAAAAGCTGCAGCACGTCCCGCTGGAGCTGAGGCAGATTGCCTGCGGCATCCAGCAGCAGGCTGTCCAGATCGCAGAGGACTAAGGTCTGGTCAATGGTCGTCTCTTTCATAGGGTATTTCCTCCTGTGCGCTGACGGAGCGTGGTCAAGAAGCGGGTGAAGTAATCCGGCAGCTCAGAATTGAACCGCAGGTGTTCCCCCGTGATGGGGTGAACAAACCCCAGCGTTTTTGCATGCAGGCACTGCCCATGCAGGCTGGTGATGCAGTTGTGGGGGCCGTACACCGGGTCGCCCGCCACCGGGTGGTGGATGGAAGCCATGTGAACGCGGATCTGGTGGGTACGGCCCGTTTTCAGGCGGCACTCCAGCATCGTGAACTCGCCCAGCCGTTCCAACACCTTGTAGCCGGTATAGGCGTACTTTGTGTGGGGCTCACTGGCCGGATAGACCTCCATCTTCTTGCGGTCGGTCTTGCTGCGGCCCAGGTTGCTCTCCACAAAACCCTCATCCTGGGCAAAGCCGCCATAGACGATGGTATTGTAGGCCCGCTCCACGCTGTGCACTGCCATCTGCTGGGAAAGGCCGATGTGGGTTGCATCATCCTTTGCCACCACCAGCAGACCGCTGGTGTCCTTATCGATGCGGTGGACGATGCCGGGCCGGATCTCGCCGCCAATGCCGGAAAGGCTGCCCTTGCAGTGCCAGAGCAGAGCGTTGACCAGGGTGCCGTCCGGGTTGCCGGGAGCCGGGTGGACGACCATCCCTTTGGGCTTGTTGACCACCAGAAGGTGTGCATCCTCATAGATGATGTCCAGCGGGATCTCCTGCGGTACAGCCTCGATGGGCTTTGCGTCGGGGATCTCCAACAGGATGATATCCCCTGCCTTGAGCTTCAGGCTTTTGGCCGGGGCCTTGCCGTTGCAGAGCACATGGCCCTCAGCCACTAGGCCCTGCAGGGCACTGCGGGAAAGGCCGGTGTCCTCGCCGCTCAGAAAGCGGTCGATGCGCTGGCCTGCGCCCTCGGCTTCTACGATGTATTCACGCTGCTCCATGGCTTACTGCTCCTTCGGGCCCTTTTTCGTATCCTCGTGCAGCTCCTCCAGGAAAATGACCAGCACCCAGAGTGCCACACCAACGCAGACACAGATATCTGCAAAATTGAACACCGCAAACCGCATGAACAGCAGGTTGATGTAATCCACTACCTCGCCGTTCAGCACACGGTCGATCAGGTTGCCGATGCCGCCGCCCAGCACCAGGATGAGTGCGGCCTGCTGCAGCCGGTTGTTCCGGCTGCGGAAGAACAGCCAATAAGCAACCAGCAGCAATGCTGCGCTGGTTGCAACGATCAAAAACAGCTGCTTGCCGCTGAGCAGGCTGAATGCCATGCCCTGGTTGAGCACGAACCGCAGCTCCACCACATGGGGGATCAGCGGCATTGCGCCCACCGGCTGCAAAACGCTGACAGCCCAGAACTTGATGGCCTGATCGAGACCGACCAGCGCCGCAACGCACAGCAGATTGAAGATCACAAATGCCATAAAAATACTCCCAACGGCGGCACGCTGCCGCCTGTGTTCTGATACCAAAAAGCGGCGCTCCCTGCTCGAAAGGAGCGCCGCAGCGTTTATTTCAGGAAGGCTTATGCTTCCACCACGCTTGCGCAGCGTGCGCAGAGGGTGGGATGTGCGGCGTGGGTGCCGATGTCTGCGGAATACTTCCAGCAGCGCTCGCACTTTTCGCCGGTGGCATGTGCAGCAGCAACGCCCAGACCCTCAACAGCGGAGGCGGAACCACCCTCGCCCTTGACCAGCTCCACATGGGAGACGATCATCAGGTCAGCCAGCTCGTCCATGGGAATGCTGTTCAGCAGGTCATAGACGGCATCATTGCAGTACAGGGTAACGGAAGCTTCCAGAGAAGCACCGATGGTCTTTTCTGCACGGGCCTGCTCCAGCACCTTCTTGACCTCGTCACGGACAGCAATGAGCTGTGCCCACTTGGCCTTGAAGGCATCGTTTGCAGCGTACTGGCCTGCCTTGGGCATTGCCTCGAACACAACGTACTTGTTCATGCCTTCGGTCTTGGGCAGGAAGTCCCAGATCTCCTGGCTGGTGAAGCAGAGGATGGGGGCAATGATCTTGTCCAGAGCGACCAGGATCTTGTACATGGTGGTCTGGGCAGCCTTGCGGCCCACACCGTTGGTGCAGTACAGGCGGTCTTTCGTCACATCCAGGTAGAAGTTGGACATAGCAACAACGCAGAAGTTGTAGACGGCGTGATAGACCTTGTTGAAGTCATACACATCATAGCCTGCCTTGGCATTCACGATCAGGTCATCCAGAGCAGCCAGTGCCCAGCGGTCGATCTCCTGCAGCTGGTCATCTGCCACACAATCGGTGTTGGGGTCAAAGCCATCCAGATTGCCCAGAATGAAGCGGGCGGTGTTACGGATCTTGCGGTAAGCCTCGCTCAGCTGCTTGAAGATATTCTTACCGGCGCGCACATCCACAGTGTAGTCGGAAGAAGCGACCCACAGGCGGATGATATCAGCGCCGTAGTCCTTGATGATCTCGCTGGGCTCCACGCCGTTGCCGGCGCTCTTGTGCATCTGCTTGCCCTGCTCGTCCACAACCCAGCCGTGGCACAGAACGGACTTATAAGGTGCGCAGCCCTTGGCAGCCACGCTGGTCAGCAGGCTGGACTGGAACCAACCGCGGAACTGGTCGCCGCCCTCCATATACATGTCGGCCGGGAAGCTCAGCTCCGGGCGCTCCTCCAGAACGGCAGCGTGGGTGGAACCGGAATCGAACCAGACATCCATGATGTCGGTATCCTTGGTCCACTCGGAAGCGCCGCACTTCTCGCAGACTTCACCTGCGGGGATGATCTGCTCTGCCTCGTACTTGTACCAGGCATCGGAGCCTTCCTTGCGGAACAGCGTGCTGACAGCCTTGATGGTGGCATCGGTGATGTGGTAAGCACCGCACTTCTTGCAGTAGAAAGCCGGGATGGGCACACCCCAGGTACGCTGACGGCTGATGCACCAGTCGTTGCGGTCACGGACCATGCCCTTCATGCGGTCGTGGCCCCAGTCAGGCATCCACTTCACGGTGTCGATGGCCTTGTAGACATCGTCACGGAACTTGGCAACAGAGCAGAACCACTGCTCGGTGGCACGGAAGATGATGGGGTTGTGGCAGCGCCAGCAGTGGGGGTACTGATGCTTGATGTGCACCTGACCCATGATGGCACCAGCCTCGGTCAGGTCGGCCAGAATGGTCTTGTTGGCAGCCCAGACACGCTGACCTGCGTACTTGCCGGCCAGCTCCGTCAGGCAGCCGCCGTCGTCCACGGGAACAGTGATGGGCACGTTGTACTTCTGAGAAACATTGAAGTCATCCACGCCGTGGCCGCCTGCGGTGTGGACGCAGCCGGAACCGCTTTCCAGCGTGACATGGTCACCCAGGATGACGGTGCCCTCCTTGGGCAGATAGACGTGGTTGTAGCGCATCAGCTCGAACTCAGCGCCGGAAACAGGCTCGCCCACGATCTCGTAGTTCTCGATATGGCAGGCATCCATCACGCTCTTGACCAGCTCGGTGGCCATGATATGGTACTCCTCGCCGATCTTGACAAAGGAATACTCAAAGGCACCGTTCAGGCAGATGGCCTCGTTGGCGGGCAGGGTCCAGGTGGTGGTGGTCCAGATCACGAAGTAGGTCTTATCCATCGGGATGCCGTGCTTTGCCAGCACACCGTTGGGGTCCTGAGATACATGGAAGCGGACGAAGATGGAATCGCAGTCGTCCTCGCCGTACTCGATCTCTGCCTCAGCCAGAGCGGTGCGGCAGTCGGGGCACCAGTACACGGGCTTCAGGCCCTTGTAGATGTAGCCCTTCTTGGCCATCTCGCCAAAGATCTCGATCTGGCGGGCCTCGAACTCAGGCTTCAGGGTCAGGTAGGGGTGCTCAAAGTCACCGATAACGCCCAGACGCTTGAACTGGTCGCTCATAATGTCGATATGCTCGGTGGCAAACTTTTCGCAGATCTGGCGCAGCTCCAGCTTGGAGATGTCCTTCTTTTTCTCGCCCAGAGAGGACAGAGCCTTCAGCTCAATGGGTAGGCCGTGGGTATCAAAGCCGGGCACATAGGGAGCCTGGAAGCCCTCCATGTTCTTGTCGCGGATGATGATATCCTTGATGATCTTGTTCAGGGCGGTGCCCATGTGGATGTTGCCGTTTGCATACGGAGGGCCGTCGTGCAGGACAAACTTGGGCTTGCCGTCATTGTGCTTGATCAGGTTGTTGTACAGGTCATTCTTCTCCCAATCCTCCAGCATGGCGGGCTCCTTCTTGGGCAGACCGGCACGCATCTCAAACAGAGTCTTGGGCAGATTCAGGGTACTGTCGTACTGAGACTTATTCTTAGCCAATGGTTACACACTCCTCTAATTTACTAAAACGCTTTGGAATCACTCGCTGAACTTCACGCCCTTAAAAGCGGCGTAGTCCGGCGCTGCAGCCTCATCCTCGGCGGCAGGGGCCGGGGGCGGGTCGAGCTTGAGCTGGCTTTCGTCCTGTGCCCAGAACTCCTCGCTGGTCTTTTCATCCGCAGGGGTCTCGTCCTCAGCATCCACATCCGCTGCAGCGGGCTGTGCCTCGGCGATCTCCTCGGTCACAGCGGCGGCAGTGGTTTCGGAAGCTGCCGCCTCGTCCTCGGCAGGAGCATCCTCAGCGGGCTCCTCCTTCTGGAACTCAGGCAGGCGGCTCAGAGACTCAACATGGCTGCGGTACAGGTTCAGCACATCGGACTTGAAGCGGGTCACTTCCAGCCGGACGCGGTCATACTCGCGCTCCTGGGCAAGCTTTTTCTCGTTTGCCTCGTTGATGATCTCATCCGCGCGGTCACTGGCTTTTTGCAGCAGCTCGTTGGCATCACGGATAATATCATCACCGCGCAGATTTGCGCGATGCAGGATCTCTTCCGACTTCTGGTTTGCTTCCCGGATAACATTCTCACCCATCCGCTGGGCATTGATCAGCGCGCTCTTGAGCATATCGCCGTCAGCCTCGTAGCTCTCCATTTCCTTGTGCAGACGCTGATTCTCGGCAGTCAGCTCAGCGATCTGGCGGCGCAGCTCCTCAGCCTGATCTTCATCCTGCTTCAGCTGCTCCTCTACTTTATCCAGGAAACGGTCCACCTCTTCGGTCCGGTAGCCGCGGATGTTCTTTTCAAACTGTGCAGCACGCACATCCTGCGGGGTCAGCATAGTGGTTTCCTCCCTTTTCATTCAATATTGAAAAAACTCGATGATCGATCGGTCTTTTTTGCTTTTTCCGGGCAGGGCCGTCAGGCTAAAGCGCCCCTTGCCGCGCACCGTGAATACATCACCCTCATACACCGGGGCGTGGGCACTTTCGGCAGGCAGATGGTTGATCTCCACCCGGCCTGCGGTGACCAGCTCACTGGCCTGCCCACGGCTGCAACGCAGCATGGCGGCCAGCACGGCGTCCAGCCGCAGCGACGACACCGTTGCGGTGCATTTCCGGCGCTCTGCCGTCCGGAACTCCGGCACCTCGTCCGGTGCCAGCAGTCGGGTGGCCAGCTCGGTGCGGCCTGCCTGCAGCAGTTCCTGACAGATCAGCCGGGCTGCCGGTTCCAATGCGAACACATAGGCCGTGCCGGGCGCATCCGGCGGCAGAACGATGTCGCCCAGCGCCTCGCGCCGGATCTCCAGCCCCATCAGGCTGCCCAGATAATCCTTGTGACTCGGCAGTGCCGCCCCTGAAAGGGTGCGGCAGGTCAGCTTCACACAGCACAGCGGGCTTGCAGGGTAGCAGCCCTCCGGCTCCAGGCAGAGCAGCTTCCGCTCTGCTCCGGGCCAGCCGCCTTCAAAATGATAGTCGCTCTCCGGCACATCGGCACGGTTCAGCGCAGCACGGGCCAGATCCTGTTCCCTGTCGCTCAAAAAGCCGGAGTAGCGGGCAATGCCGCGTCCCTCGGCCGCGCGGGCCAGATCCTCCACATGCCGCATCAGAAAGCGCTCTTCATCGGTGCGGGCGGGCACAAAGCCCCGCACTGCCCTGGGAGCAGGATCAATAGAACGCGCCATTGTTCTCCAGCTCGTCCAGCAGATCGCCCATAATGTCCACGTTGTACGGGGTAATGATGAAGGTGCTGTTGGCAACGCGCTTGATCTGGCCGTTGTTGGCGTAAGCCACGCCGGACAGGAAATCCACCAGACGGCGGGAAACTTCCTTGTTGGTAGACTCCAGATTCAGCACGACCGTGCGCTTGTTGTTCAGGTGGTCTGCAATGGTGCTGGCATCCTCAAAGCGCTCGGGCTTTACCAGAACGACCTTGAGCTGGGTGGTGGCGTGAATGTTGACCACCTTGTTCTTCTTCTGGGCACCCTCCACCGGCTCTTCCTCTGCATCGTCCATGCCAACGCCGAGACCGCTGTTGTTGTTCACCATCTGGGGGCCGTCGTCGATGTACTGATCGTCGTAATCGTCCTCACCGCCGAAAAGGCCCTTTTTGAGACTATCCACGAAAGACATAGTATCTGCTCCTTTCATTCGGGCAGCCGCAGCTGCCTGGCGCCTTTTGCAAAAGAGATGCAAATAGCTTTTACTATTATCGGATTTTTTGCCGCAGATGTCAATAACTACAAAAGTTTTCCATCATACAAATTTTGTCCGGAGACAATAATCTCGTCATAAAGCCGAACCTGACTGACAGAACCAGCCGTTCCGCTGGGCAAAACGATGAGGTCATCACCGTCTGTGATCTGCGGGTGGGCATCGTCCACAGGGTCGATGCGGCAGAAGCGGGCCAGGTTGCCGTACTTCACATACACACCGGGGATGTAGTTCTCACCCTGGCCTTCTGCCTCGGAGCCGTCCTCCTTGAGGTAGTGCACCGCAGCAGCAGGCACCCGCAGGCCGGTGTTGCGGCCCACGATGATCTGGGCATCGGCACAGTTCAGCCGGAGCACATCGCCGTTGATGATCTCGCAGGAGAGGACGAAACGGGCAATGTCGTTCTCCGCATCGATGTTCACCTCGCTGACCTTTGCCTTGAGGGGCGTTTCCACCTGACCGGGAAAGCGGATCTCAACGCTCTTGGTCAAGGGCTTGCCGTCCCTGCCCAGCAGCTTTTCCGCCTGTTTGGCTGAGCACACCCCGGCATAGTACCAGGTAAAGCCTGAAACGATCTTTCCCGCGCAGCCGTCCAGCGCGATCTCCGGGGAGGACTCAACGTAGGCTTTCAGGTTGGCTGCATCCAGGGCAAGGATATCGGCAGAACCTGCGTTCAGCCGCCCGGAACTGGAGCTGCGGATGAAATAGCCCGTCTGCGTGGCCGTGATCTGGGACGGATTGCCCAGCTGGGACTGCACCGTGGCGGCCTGCTGGGTCAGCGCGGTGATCTGGTCGGAGAAGCTGGCCACCTCGCCGGTGATGACCCAGAGCTTGTTCTGGGCCAGAATGTAATTTTCCTTCTCCGCATCGGTATCCTCGTAGTCCCCTGCATCCAGCGAATCCATCAGGTCGTACAGAGCAGCGGAACGGTTCTTGCGCAGGGATTCCAGCTGCACCGAAGTGGTGTTCTGGGAGCGCTGCAGCAGGTCGATCTGGTCATTGATCTGGGTCAGCTGCTGGCGCAGGGTGGCCTGTGCTGCATCACTGTAGATCTCAGCCACCGCTGTGCCTGCCGAAACACGTTCGCCGTCTGCCACCAGATACCCCAGCGTGCCGCCGCCCGCAACGTAGCTTTCCTCAAACAGGAGCACCCCCTCGGCATCCACGGTGTCCTCCACCGTAGCCAGCAGGGCGGTCTCGTAGGTATTGGGCGGAAACAGCACCTGCATTGCCTGATAGCCCACATACAATGCCGCCAGCAGCAGAAACACGATGACGACAGCGGCCAGCGTTTTCAGTGCGCCGGAGATGCCCTCGCGGTTTTCTTCCTGCATATCGCTCATCCTTTCGCTAAAAATTCATTTGTGAGACATGCGGCCTGTTCCCGGACATCCGGGGCCGAGGCATCCAGCCAGCAGATGCCCTCCATGTGGCGGAACCAGGTCAGCTGGCGCTTGGCATAGTTGCGGGAAGCCTGTTTCAGCTTTTCCACGCAAGGGGCAAGCGCACTCTCCCCCGCAAAGTAGGGGAAGAATTCTTTGTATCCGATGGCCTGGGCCGCCGTCTTATAGGTATCCCGGTGTTCCCACACACGTTTTGCCTCGTTCAGCAGATTCTGCTCCATCATCTGATCCACCCGCAGGTCGATGCGGCGGTAGAGCTGGGCGCGCTCCGGGAAATCCAGCCCAAGGATCAGAGAACGGTAGGGCTTTTCGGGCGGGAGCGAGTCTGCTTTCTGCTCACTGAGCTTTTTCCCGGTGGCGCGGTAATGTTCCAGCGCCCGCAGCACCCGGACATGGTTGTTCGGATGGATGGCCGCCGCTGCTTCGGGGTCCACTGCCTGCAGCTCCGCATACATGGCTTCCGGGCCTTTTTCATTCAGTTCTGCGGCCAGCTGTTCCCGCAAACCGTCCGGCGTTTTCTCAGCAGCAAAGCGGACACCATACAAAAAACTCTGGACATAGAGCCCGGTGCCGCCCACGAGGATGGGCAGATGTCCTCTGCTGGAGATCTCATGCTCCAGCGCTCCGGCCAGCGCGGTGAAATCCGCCACGCTGAACAGTTCATCGGGCTGCAGGATATCTACCCCATGGTGCGGAATGCCGCGAGTCTCCTCGGGGGTCACCTTGGCGGTGCCCACATCAAGCCCTTTATAAATCTGCATCGAATCGGCGCTGATGATCTCACCGCCGAACTGCTCGGCCAGTGCAACGCCCAGCGCGGTCTTGCCGGAAGCCGTGGGGCCAACCACGGCCAGCACCGGGTGCTTTTTGTTACACGATCCGTCCAAACTGCTTTTCCAGCTCCTTCCGGGTCAATTTAAGGACACAAGGCCGACCATGGGGGCAGAAGGGCGGCACCTCGCCCGAGAGGATCTTTTCAGCCAATGCCATCAGCTCCTGCGGGGAGGTCTTATCCCCCGCCTTGATGGCCGCGCGGCAGGAGATGGAATGGAGCACCCACTCAGTCTTTTCGCTCAGGGCATCGCGGCTGCCCTTGGAGAGCTTATCCGCCAGCTCCACCAGCAGATCCTCGGCGCTGCCCTGTTCCACATCCGCGGGCACAGAGCGCAGGAACACGCTGTTGCCGCCAAAGTCATCGATCTCCAGTCCTGCGCTTTCCAGCAGCTCAAGGTTGGAGAGGAGGGCAGTCTTTTCCTCCGCCGACAGCTCCACCACCAGCGGCTCCAGCAGCAGCTGGGCCGGAACATCCCCATAGTTTGCCGCCAGTTTCTCGAAGAGCTGACGCTC